>Ga0207984_1000110_pt1 | contig 48357 bp, 44 predicted proteins | sample ETNtaG_30_FD_185760 | JGI IMG/M metagenome (GOLD analysis project Ga0207984, IMG submission 185760) | Marine microbial and viral communities from oxygen minimum zone, Eastern Pacific Ocean - ETNP201306PF43B (SPAdes) (version 2) | ecosystem: Environmental > Aquatic > Marine > Oceanic ...
AATTGCTTAACCTTTGGGGCTTGTCCTCGGATAACATTTTCTGCAACTTGAGTTAAATCTGCCATTAATAAAACCTCCAATACAATTTATCTCCAAAATTTAGTCAATTAACAACCAAAAGCTCCGGCTGATTCTCGACTTTGGAATTGGTATTTGTCGATGAGCTAGCCAGGTTACGCTGCCAACTAGCAGTTGAACCAGTGATCGTAGCGATTATGCTATTATCTGCCATGATTATCTGCCATGAAGATTTTTTACTAAAGATTCCTGAATGCTGAATTAAGCAAATGGCATGCCATGTCACTTAAGCCTCAAATATTCATATGAAACAATAATTCAAGCAAGTTAGGAAAGTGAGGCAGGTCTAGTCAGCATTAAGGGCCTTCAAGTCTGAGAATAACAACGCAGTTACCCTTCTTATTGCTGATATTTTTGACAGTTTGTCATTCTATGATAGGATTTCGCCGTGCAACTTTGACAATGTGTCAGGAAACCTAGTTATTGCTGTGGCAATGGGACGGGTTTACAGTTATACAAGATCTATGTGAATAGGACAAGTTGCAGTGATATCAGCCACATTCCCAAATTAATTCAAGCATTTTTATTAAGGAACTAATGTTGGTATGAATATTGATAGCTTGTAAAATAATCAATTCCATCGGCAAAGGAGAGCCACAAATCAGATTCGCTTAGGAGATGAAAATCCTAAATTGATCTCAAACAAAGAAACAATGTTTAGATCCCTACTACTTTATCTGTTCGACAACAATGAATCTATATATTTGAAGAGTAAAAAGAACTAATAGCATCACGACCCCAAAGAAATTATTGGGGAAGTATATCTATTAAAAAAAGAGGTCTAGCAATGTAACCGAGCTAAGATATAAAATGTTATGTGGGGAGTGTCAGCTCGAAATTGTTCACCTGGAAAGCGAAGGTTTTGACTTGGTGCTCTGAAAATAAACACAACGTGTTTATACCACCAAATCAGATGGATACATGCAATCCGTGTATTCACAAACGTTATTGATGACTAAATATATGAATAATTGGAAATTATGATAAAAACACATTCATTTCATATTCCTGTAATGGGAATTGCGTTTACTATCGATACTCCATCCAAGGTTTCTCAATACGGCATTGATTCTGTAATGTCTATACAAGATGACACTCTTCTTGAAAAGTTAAGAAAGATGTACTGTGATAAATTTGAAATTCCTTATAATGAGATTACAAAAAAAACCGAAGATTTCAGAGCAAAAAGGATTACATCCTATCTGAATTTAATAAACAACTTAGCAAAAAAGAAATTTGAAGAATTAAAAAGTGCTAGTATTGAGAAAGGTAATGAGATAAAAGAATATTTCGACATGTTGCCTGATAGTTCAACAATAAAACAAAAACTCAAGAGTTTAACAGCAGAATGTTCCGATTTAGATGAAGTTGGAACATTGATAAGAGACAACTTATCGATGGGTAGTATCGATGTAAATATTATGACCAAGGTTGATAAGGAGAACCATATTAAGAATGAAAAATTACCTGTAGAACACAATGATGCTCACGCTGCGCTTAGGGGGTATGCGAATAGCGATTTAACATCCTCCATAATCCTATCAGCAGGGATGAACCCAAGATTGTACGGCTACTTGGAGCAATTTGAAGATTTCTATCCTGACAAAAATGGCGCAATAAAAAAGAAAATTGCTTTGAAAGTCAGCGATTACAGATCTGCTTGTATTCAAGGTAAGTTTCTAGCTAAAAAAGGCCTGTGGGTTTCAGAATATAGAATTGAATCAGGACTTAATTGTGGCGGACATGCCTTTGCAACAGATGGATACCTCCTAGGCCCCATATTAGCTAAATTCAGGGATGAACGAGAAGAATTATTTCATGGAAATTATGAAATTTTTGTTAGAGCGCTTTCCAATAAAAAGCGTTCAATACCTAACACCAAATTACCATTAAAAATTACCGCTCAAGGTGGTGTTGGTACGGCTGAAGAGCATCAATTTTTAATTGATCATTATCAAGTTGATTCAGTAGGATGGGGTACTCCTTTTCTTTTAGTACCTGAGGCAACGACAGTTGATGATCCTACTTTAAAAAAAATAATTGAAGCTAAAGAAGATAATTTATATTTAAGTAATATTTCTCCTTTCGGTATTCCTTTCAATAGTCTTAAAGATAATACTAAAGATCTTGAAAAATTTTCTTTGATTGCGGAAGGAACACCTGGCAGTCCCTGCCCCAAGGGATATCTCGCTTTCAATAAAGAGTTTTCCGAAAATGGCCTCTGTACAGCCTCACGCCAATATCAACGCCTGAAGCTAAAAGAGCTAGACAGGGAAGCGGCATCTACTGATGAATACCAAAACAAATTTGGAAAAATTGTTGAAAAAGCATGTCTTTGCGTGGGGCTAGGTGCAACTGCGTTGCTAGTGAATAATTTAGATACGAAAGTCGAAGGTAGTGGAGTCTCTATTTGTCCAGGACCAAATATGGCGTATTTCTCAAAAATAATGAGCTTAAAAGAAATCACCGATCATATTTACGGCAAATCCAATGTGATCACAAGAACCGATCGTCCAAATATGTTTATAAAAGAACTAAAAATTTACATTGATTTCCTAAAAAACAAAATAGAGGAAACGAGAGTTTCTGTAACAGATAAGAAAGAAAAACATCTGTTAGCTTTTGTAAAGAACCTAAATGAAGGAATCAATTATTATTATAGGTTATTTGCTGATTTAAAAGATATATTTGAAGATACAAAATCCAGCATTCTAAGTGACTTAAATGCTAGCAAGAAAACTTTACATCTTTTTAAATCAGAAATAGAAAATCTGTCGATAACAGAAAAATAAACACCATTAAAACGAGCGTTCATTCAAATCTTTGAAAGTTGAAATTAGGTGGCTCTTTTAAAATGTCACTAATTCCTCACACCAAAGAAATAACAACTATGAGGCAGAAAAAAGTAGAAGATAAGGTCAGAAGTAGATCTTATTGGTCGCTATGCTGATCGGCTATTTTCTTGTCAACACAAACTAATCAATTTCGCTAATACTTAAAGATCAAGTACAAAAGTAAAGTGAGTGGATTCAGCACTATTCCAGAAGCAGTCGATGCGATCCAAAACGGTGAGATTATTATCGTGGTGGATGATCCTGATCGTGAAAACGAAGGGGATCTGGTCATGGCAGCTGAAAAGGTTACGTCAGAAGCTATAAATTTCATGTTAAAGTATGGTAGGGGGATGATTTGCCTGCCTGCAACGACAGCTCGGTTGTCAGAACTAAATTTACCATTAATGGTTGATCAAAATAACGAAACCATGCGCACTGCCTTTTCGGTTACGATTGACGTTAAAGGCGTTAAAACAGGCATCTCGGCCTATGAACGTGCTATGACGATAAGAAGATTCATTGAACCAGATGCTACCGCGACTGACTTCATGCGACCCGGCCATATATTTCCGCTTCAATCAACCGAAGGTGGAGTTCTCAGACGTGCTGGCCATACAGAGGCCGCTGTTGATCTCGCACACCTTGCTGGCTTATATCCCGCTGGTGTTATCTGTGAAATTTTAAGTGATGATGGCACAATGGCACGCACTCCCGAACTTCTTGATTTTGCTTCTCTGCATAACCTTAAAATTGTTAATATTACTGATTTAATCGCGTACCAACACCAAAAGGAATCACTAGTTAAGCTTGTTGCTGAAGCTAATCTGCCAACTCGAAATGGTGAGTTCAGACTTTACACCTACGAAAGCATAAACAACACAAGAACGCATGTTGCGTTAGTTAAAGGTGAAATTCTTTCAAGCGAACCAATTTTAGTTCGAGTTCACTCACAATGCCTGACAGGTGATATTTTTGGGTCGTTAGGCTGTGGTTGCGGCCAACAATTAGAATACGCAATGAAAGCGATTGAAGAAGCAGGCAGCGGTATCATACTTTACGTGCGTCAGGAAGATCGTGGGATGGAACTAGGCAATAAGGTATGCGCCTGCCAACTCCAGGATAGAGAGGAACTTGGCACAGTCGAAGCTAACAAAAAACTTAGATTCTCACCGGATCTCAGAGACTATGGAGTAGGGGCTCAAATTTTATTTGACCTCGGCGTTAGCAAGATGCGTCTAATGACAAATAATCCATGTAAGATTAGCGGCCTTGATGAGTATAACCTCGAAGTTGTCGAACGTGTGCCAATTGAGGTTCCTTAACATGACTCATTTTAAACCATTTAGTACTGACAATTACTGCTTGATGAAATCCAAACAGGTAATTGCATATCTCCTTCTCATCATATTTTCAATCTACTTCCTCTGCCCTGTGCTCTGTTCGGCACTTAGGATAGAGAATGACATCATCTCTGTTTCTAAAAATGTTTCAATCAACAAACTCGATTTGCTCGCATCATCCTTTAAGGCAAATTCGCAGCAATTAGGTTGCTGTCAAGCGAAGGACAAGAAGTTTTCCTCCCAAAACAATCAGCATGAGGAGAATGATAATAACTGCTGCTGTACGAATCTACTGGAACTGCTCGCTCAAAGTGACTCCCAGTTTTTTAATTGTAGGACTCAAGAAACCTTTTCATCGATTGTTTGTCTACCTTCATCCATTGCTATTCCTTCGATTTCCACCTCCTCACTTCTCTCCTTTCAACCCTGTCAAAATTCCCACTTTCATTCGCCCTACCATCAGATTTCCATTCGTGCACCACCTTTTTCACAAGTCTAATACCTCTAATTCCTAACTTTTCCCTCGCTTAATCCAAGTCGTAACCCTTATTTAGACATCTGGCAATGTATTTGTAATCGTTGAGGAATGCAATAGTGGATAGTAAAGTATATCGACTTTCAGTACTTCTCGTGTTTAACCTAATTCTGGTATGGTCATCCAGTATTTGTGCGGCCTTTCTCAGGGGAGAATTCTATCTTGAAAACGGTGTCTCTACCCAATATGGTCGTCTTGGTCGAAACTCGATTGGTGTGGAAGGATACAGCAAATTATCGAAAGAGACTGGGGACTGGGCGACAGTTGCCCTTCAATTCAGGTTGGTACACTATCGAAACATAATGATGGATAACCGAACAGTCATGCGTAGAGAGTGGGAGCCAGAATTTCATACAACCTATATCAACTTAAAGGGTTTTTTTGGCCAACTCAATCTAAAGATGGGACATATCGAGATCCCTTTTGGACTGGAATCCGTTATTAACACTCACAGTGTTCTTGCTCCGAGTGGTGCGATGATCAACTTGGCTACAATGCAGGATTGGGGATTTTCACTCAATGGTCAACTTCGCTGGTTTGACTATGAAGTTGCACTGACCTCTGGCGCGGGAATGAAGGCGAACTTCAATCCGTTTAGCTATGACAACGGTATGTATTTGCTGTCCGCTAGAGTGCAACCCGTTCTATCCGGAGATAAGCAAGTTGGAATCTCAGGATTCTTTGGAGAAATGACGCCGACTGGAAACCACATGGTGCGGATGTCTCCGCAAGATCAGGGTTCTGATATGGATCTGCGAGTTGAGCGTCGGATTGGAGTTGACTTGCGATCACCGATATTCTTACTCAATACTGCTTTCGATTGGCGATTCGAGTTCGCCCTCGGCCAAAGGAATGGGGCATCCGTCATCAGCATTGATGGTGCCATCGAACGGGAATTCCTCTCAAGTTGGCATGGGCTGGTCGGAGGACGGCTATGGCGTCATGGTGATAGCCTGCCAGATGTGTGGGGAATTTTATCCTTAGGCAAACAAATCTCTCCAAACCTTTCGTGGGAAATTATGTTTTCACCTGATTTCTCCGAAACTCGTAGTGCCAACGGTGTATCAGTACTTTCACTTATTTATTTGACGCATTAAAGGAGGTTAACGATGTTACTGCATATTGATAAACGAGTTGCCATACTCACAACAATATTGCTGACATTGGTATCTGTAAGCTATGCCGTTACCATCTGTACGCTAAAAGATCCTGACCGTGATGTTCGTCGATTCTTTCCTAAATCTTCGAATTACAAGACCAAAACAATCTTAATTGAAACGGCTGGTGGGGACGTCCTTATCCAACAAATCGAAGTTCGACTGGGTGATAAGCTCGATCCGGTTTACGAAGGTAAGGATATTGAACATACAACTTACATGGTGTTGCAAGATAGAAAACCAATCGGCTACGTATCTGGGATTAATCAAAAAGGCGAGTTTGGCAACCTGCAGATCTTCATGGCCACGGATATGATGGGAAAAATTCTGAAACTTAAGTATCAGCGGATTGTTTCCCGTCATGCAAAGTTACTCAGAAACAAGGCCTTTACAGAAAATTTCGAAGGGCTTACACTTGCCGACTTTTATCGAAATACATCTGCATTTCAGAAGTTGCTCCCCCCCTCGCCAGAAAGCACTAAGGATTTCAAGGCAACCTTACGAGGCGTAAAAAAGAATCTGATTTATCTGGATCTTTTTATCTTGAATCGTAAATATGATGCTATCTACCAAAAAATAAGCACAAAAAAAGGAGATCGCAAACCATGAGCGTTCGTTTGTGTCCTATTGTTAATATTGTCCTTTTCTTTTCACTTGTTGTCATTGGATGTCAACAAAAGGAAAAAAGCTATGGTCAACCCATCACAGCAACTGAGAAAACAAGCATTCAAGAAATTGTTAAGAGCCCAACACAGTACCATGGTAGGGTTGTTCTCATCGAAGGGAAAATTGGCGCAGTATGTCAGGATATGGGCTGCTGGTTTCAGGTTGCTGATGGCACGAATCAAATTAAAGTCGATTTGCAAATGGGTCGACTTTATGTCATTCCGAAGAATGCCAGTGAAAAGCTAGCAGTTGTCGAGGGCCGAGTACAATACGACGGCAGCAGACCGGTTCACCTAGTCGGAACTGGCACCACAATTCGATAAAAAATAATACAGAAGGAAAACAAGATGCGATTCCTGAAATTGGCGTATAAAAACATGTTTCGACGGAAAATCCGTTCGACGTTAACAATTGGTGGCATGACGGTTGCCGTTGCCGTGTTGACTAGTCTTTTAGGTTTTAACCGTGGTTATCAGCAGGCACTTGAGGGTGATCTAGACAAACTTGGTTATCAATTGCTGGTAACAGCCAAAGGCTGCCCTTATGAGGCGGCGACGATGATGCTTTCTGGGGGAGCAGATCTAAAGTACATGGATGGAGAAGTAGCGAAGAAAATCTCTCGTGATCCGCGAATTGAACACAGTTTACCACAACTTATTCATGCGGTCTACGATCCAGATCGTGGGGAAGTTGGTGGAACGATTCTTTACCTTGGTGTTAGTGATGATTACTTAGTGTTGAAGCCGTGGATGACATTTTATGAAGGAAGCTGGTTCTCTACTCCTCAAGTGATGGAGGTAGTCATGGGGTACGAAGTCGCCGAACTTGAACAACGTCACGTTGGCGATCAGATTTTTATACCAGACACCGATATGATTCTAACAGTCGTTGGAATCTTTGAACGTAGCGGTACTCAGGATGATGGAATGATCTTTATGCAGATGGACACGTTACATAAAGTTTATCCTCACCTTGACGGCAAGCTAACTGGACTTGGACTCAAAGTACAGGATTTTAGTCAATTGCCCCAAATTGAGGCAGATCTGTATCAGATTCCCAATGTGCAGGTAATCAGCATGGCGCAGGTCAAGAGCACGATTATGGGATTGATGAAGAGTGCGAAAATTCTGGTGATGTCTGTTGCCACCATTGCTCTATCGGTTGCTGCAATTGGTGTCATCAATACCATTTCGATGTCCGTTTTTGAGAGGACGCAGGAAATCGGTATCCTCAAGGCAATAGGAGCATCAAAACTTGATATCTTTCGACTTATCTGGAGTGAAACATTGCTAATTTGTGGTCTGGGTGGTGTTTTTGGAGGACTAACTGCTTTTATTGGAGGCCGTGGGGTGGAATTTTTTATTCGACGCGCCTTGGCCTACACCCCGAAAGGCCACATCGTTGTAATCTCTTGGGATTTATTGATTGGCAGCATTGTAGGAGCTACTATGCTTGGCGTCATCGCAGGAATCTATCCGGCGATTCGGGCTGCCTCGATGCAACCGATTGAAGCTATCCATAGAGGGGAATAGGAGCGTCCAAACATGATTTATGCTAAATCTTTAACGAAAACATATCACCTGCCTTCAGAAAATATTCATGCCCTTAAAAGCATTGCACTCTCTGTGAAAACAGGGGAATTCGCTGCAATTATGGGGCCCTCTGGTGCGGGGAAAACCACGCTTCTTAACTTGTTAGGGGGTTTAGATATCCCCACCTGTGGCACCCTTCGTCTTGCTAATCAAAACTGGAACAAACGAGAATCAGCACGAGTCAAAATGCGTCGACAGTTGGTTGGGTTTGTTTTTCAGGAATTTCTTTTGTTACCGCAGTTGACCGCCTTGGAGAATGTAATGCTACCTTACACTTTTACCAAACAGTCAGATCGTCAACATGCGGAGGAACTATTAGCCCAAGTTGGATTAACAGAACGAATTTATCACCGGCCGTCGGAACTCAGTGGTGGAGAGATGCAACGTGTGGCAATTGCCCGCGCGTTAGCAAATCGCCCCCAAATCCTCCTGGCTGACGAACCAACTGGGAATCTTGACATCCACAATAGCCAGTTGGTTTTCGATATGTTTCGTACACTCAGTCGCACACAAGGTTTAACAATTGTAGTTGCCACTCACAACTTTAAGCTCGCACAATTTGCAGATTGGATTTCTTATTTGAAAGATGGGAGGATTGTGTCTGGAACGAGAGAGCGTGGAGCTCAGGGATGAACTATGAATATTGTCGAAGCAACTGGGTTAAAAAAATACTACCGACGTGGGGTTGAAACCGTACGTGCGCTTGATGGTGTTAATCTTTGCCTTATGCCTGGTGAATTAGTCGCGATGGTCGGACCATCTGGCTCAGGTAAAACAACCTTGATGAACTTGATCTCTTGTCTTGATACACCAACAGCTGGTCAATTAAAGGTTGCAGATTGTGATGTCACCCAAGCTGTTGAGCATGAGCTCGTTTCGGTTCGACGGGATTTCATCGGTTTCATCTTTCAGCAGTTCCACCTTATTCCCACCCTCACGGCGACTGAAAACGCCGAATTACCAACCTTATTCTCACGGAAAAAATTTCAGCGAAAAGATACCATACGATTGCTAGAACGGGTTGGTCTAGAAGGATGCGAACATCTCTTTCCTTATCATCTAAGTGCTGGGGATAAACAACGGGTCGCAATTGCACGTGCACTGGTAAACGATCCTAAGCTCCTTATTGCGGATGAACCCACTGGAAAATTAGAAACGGCAGTTAGAGATTCACTTCTCAGTTTATTCCGCAATTTAGCAAATGGTGGATTGTCGATTTTTATTGCCACGCATGATCTCGAGCTAGCAGTTGCTTGTGATCGAATTCTTTATTTGCAGGATGGGGTGCTGGTTTCAGCGGAAGAATCTTCACTGTTTATGGAGACAGTCAGTGCGAGATATTGTTAGTCCAATCCATTGGTTCATCTTGCCCATAGTTTTCTCTAAATCCAGTTAGGGCTCGGTACCCCTGTTTCGGGATGTGTTTATCGTCGCATCCCGGGGTCGCACAAGAAGAATCTACAATTCGACGGGAAGCGCTCAGCCACGCCGGGGCCGCCAAAACTACGAGCGGACGGCGCACCACACTACAGACAACCACCTCCACCTGCAACGGGCCAGCCCGATGTGGGACCACCACAACGCTCAACATTACTGGATGCCGTCGTCGATCCGCCAACGCTTCACCCCAACCCAGCGGAACCTGACACGCTGGATGAGCTATACCCTATCGGACCACGATGTGCCAAGAGCTGAAAAATCGAATGACTGAAGAATCTCGGAAACTTAGTATGATCTTACTACAGTTCATTCGAGACTTCAATGGCATCTCGCGAGCTTCAACCAACGGAGGTATTTACAGGCCGAATAGTGATGAAAAATGGGTTGTTGAATGGAAGCTGGATACCGGCAACGCATCGGCACATAACAATCACGTTACTGTCGATGGTCACTTGATTGCAGTCGGAGAGCGTGGAGACCTGTTAATCAACAAGGGCTGACATGGTTAGAGAGTATTGAAGCGTATCCAGATTCCTGCCACAGGCAGTGGTATTCACCTAGACAATTACCGCCTTGACTACACAACTGAGTCGGCTTCTAATGGTTAGGATCCGACTCTTGTTCAGGCTAGATGATATCAAAAAGGCGAAAGTGACCAGCTAAAGTCACCGCAGTTACAACAAGCTGAAATCAATCAAGACCGGGAAATTCCCGTCAAAGAGGGGATAGTCTGGATTCGCCTATTAGCCACCGATATTATTGGAAATACTGATAGCCGGATCATCCAAGTTGAGGTGTCTACTGCTGTTGTCACCCGAAAAGGCGGTGCTATTGCTCAGACCAGCAAGCAGAACCCTACTTCCTACCCAATACATTGGCTCAGGATGAAATTGTGACCAGCAATGTCTTAACCGGAGTCGAGGTAGAACCGCCAGTACGCTACATTAGCCTGGTCTATGACTTTGCTCCAGCTACACTCAGATTAAATAGCATCAAGCCAGCCACCTTAACCAATCTCTTATGAACCATCGCATTCTAATGGGAAATTGGTCTAACCCGAAAGAAGTAATTGGTCAGATTTGCACTGCCTCAGTTTCAGATAAGACGGTATAGCGAAAAAAGAATGGAATCTGATCAGTTTGGAAGAGGGGGAATGAGGAGACATTATTCAACAGTGGAGTACGTTTCTACCTTCAGAAAAAGTATACCATTTCCCCAAACGATAATCATACAATTTACATTGTTTAAAAATCCCCCAAATAGTACTCCACCTAAACCTATACTCAAACATCTGATCACTATATTGTTTTTTCAAATCTTCATAGGCATGTTTTAAATGATAAAATGGAATCCTCACATCAACGTGATGAGGCACATGCACCATAATATTATGTGTAAATATTTCGCCTAACTTTGAACAGCGAACCATAGTGCTGCAATGTAAATTGCCTATAACATGATTCCACTCTGAACGCTCATTAAAAAATGGAATCTCTGGATGAGTATGATGTAAATAAACAAACAATGCTATTACATAGTTAAAAACAATAAACGGCAGAATAACTGCAGAAATAACACCCATAACTCCACCAGCAGAAAAATAAGCCAAGCCAGAGAAGGCAATGAAAAATGATAACGAAAGAAGTTTATTATTTCTATAATAGGCCCGTTTCTTAGGATCCTTACCAGGATTATAACGAATCATATTATTAAACCAAATATCAACTAAATAATGTGCAGCACAAGTAAACGGCCAACGTTTTATACGATAGAATAAGCGCTGATGCCATTTTTGGGCATAATATTCCTGAGGAGTTAGGGGAATCCAAACGTAGTCCATTCCCCTAATAGATGTAAAGCCATGATGTACTCGGTTGTGACCGAAGCTCCACATACGATACATATTTAAAGATGGAAGCATGAAAATAGTTCCAAGCCACTCTGAAAGACGCTTACTTTTAAATAAAACACCATGTGCGGCATCATGAGCCCAAACAAACATCATTGAAACAGCAAGTCCCCCTAGCATTCCCCCAAGCAATTTCAGCCAAAGACTATTTGCAGTAAAAACTAACCACATTGTTAATAAATAAAGGCAAAAATCGAAAGTATACCAAAATATCGCTTTCCATAACGAGCGTTCATAGCAACGTTTGTCAATTGCACCGCGAATATCGATTAACTTCAGCTGTTTCGTTTTATTTAAGTTACATCTAGTTTTCATAAACATCCATTCTTTAGTGTAATTCCGATCCCAAGTTTTATTTAAGTTAACCTCTATTATACTTAAATAGAACAGTTTTTTCGAGTATTGATTTCATCAATTATCAGCATTAAAGGAGACTGCACGAATATAAGTGATTTTTTCAACGTTCTTCTTTACCTGCTGATTAAAAACGATAATATAAATTTTAAACTGAATGATAGATCTCTGCAGGACCAAATGTCTCCAGAAAATAGGGATGCAGAAACTTACGCACTTCCTAGCAGAGGTTACATTTTTGCGGGTACCCATCACGCAGTTGATAGCCGTATTCTTTGGCCAGATCGAGATAGGCACAAGGGTCGCGTTGACATACTATATTCACCAACTCGTTGTCGGTATGAAATCCACTCGCCATCCATTCAATCAGCGGCTTTTCGTGGGCATTATTGACAACGATGCCAACAGGTTTGGATATTGCAGAAAAAACTTCTCTGTGACAGGTTTAATCTTACTACTCCATGCGAATCGTCTTCATATATAAGTATGTCGCGTTTTTAATTGTGCTGGCATTTAACATGATGATCACTTTTACGTCCTACTCCATTCATTTCCTGCAATTTGAACTTAATAAGGTCTTGAAACGCTAAGCTCTCTCGAATGATGTCAAAACCACTATCCATTCGAGCCTTCATAACTGTGTTTTTATCTAAGTTCGCTGCCATCTGCAGGGATTCTACAGATAGAGTTTCATTATTTTCCAGAGCATATGTTAAGGCCAATCCATAATATGGCTGGCTGCATTCTGGATCAATCTCAACTGCTATTTGAAATTCACTAATAGCTACAGATAAGGCACTTTGACTAACATAAATGAGCCCCAGATTGTGATGTGCTTGCGCATATTCTGGATTAATCTCGATTGCTATTTGGTATTCGCTAATAGCCGTATCTAAATCACCTTGGCTAGCGTAAATGACTCCCAGATTGTAATGTGCTTGCACATCTTTTGGGTTAATCTTAATTGCTATTTGGTATTCACTAATAGCTGTATTTAAATCACCTTGACTATGATAAATAAGTCCCAGATTGTGATGTGCACCTGCATCTTGTGGATTGTTTTTAATTACTTGCTGAAATTCACCGATAGCCGCTTTTAAATCGCTTTGCTTACGATAAGCAACTCCTAGACAGTAATGTGCTAATACATATTCTGGGTTAATCTCGATTGCTATTTGGTATTCGCTAATAGCCGTATCTAAATCACCTTGACTGTGATAAATAAGTCCTAGATTGTGATGTGCGTCAGCGTTTTTGGGATCAGCCTCGATTGCCTTTTTATACTCAACTGCTGCAGCCTCCAGATCACCTTGACTGTGATAAATAAGTCCTAGATTGTGATGTGCATCGGCACCTTTCGAATTCATTATTGGAATACTATAGGTTATATCTTGGTTGGTAAAGGCATCAACTACAGCAATTGCGTTTTTAAGAGGCGTCCCTGGTTGCATAGATTTCGCAGGTGCGAGAATGTAGCCACCACCAATACTCATTTCTTGAGTCAGATGCTGGACCTCGTCTCGAATTTCCTGTGGCGTGGCGAACTGGATGGTACTCTGGCTACCAAGGCCACCCCAGAATGTAATCTTGTTCCCATACTTCTTTTTGAGCTGGTAGGGATTCATCCCGGTTGCCTCCGGTTGCACACTTTCGAGCACGTCGAGTCCGATTTCAATAACATCGGGCATGATACTGGCGATGCTGCCACAGCAGTGGGAGATGACGATCTTTTCTTGTGCATGCACCGCATCGTAGATTGTCGACCAACGTGGTTTGAAGAATTCGCGCCATCGTTCTGGTCCAAGGATAACGCCGCGCTGATCTCCCCAGTCGTCTCCGAACATAATTGCGTCGGCGGAAATGTCAGCACACTGCTCCACCATTGAAAGGCGCAACTCAGTCAATCGATCAAGGAGCTCAGAATAGAAATCTGGCTCAACTATAGCGTCCATCATGGCGTTCTCGAAACCGCGGATGCCCCAAATCTGCTCGAATAATCCCCATCCGATGTTGATAATGCTGAAGGATTCTGGATGAGCCTCTATTGCTTTTTCAGCGTTCTCCTTGAGCATTGGATTAACGAACTGATCGGGCGTTGGGAAAGAATATCCTTCAAAGGAAGGGGACTTCAAACCCGGTGTTTCCATATGCCAAGGACGCTGATCCAATCGCCAGAGTGTGCCAAAAATATCGCGTGCATGGGTTTCATTAATCGATTCGCGATTGAGTACATCAATACCTCCAACGTTTCTGATATATGGAACGAACATCGTATTCCAAAACTGCCTACCATAGTGCTGCTGTAATTGTTCGCTTAATGCCACGTCGTCGCAACCAAATGTATATGGCACCGGATGCGTCTCTTCATGGTTAATTTGTGCCAGTACAATTTCTCGAGGTGTCATTGGATTTTCTCCTATTCATTAGATGGAGGATATGACTGCGTGAACGTGTCCCGCGTAGGTTTCAGTAATTGTGCTAGTGCTGACTACGAAACAGAGCTTACTGTTTGCCCAGTTATACGCAAGAAGTACACCAAAAATATAATAGGAAAGGAAATCGAACGGAAGTTCTTGGCAACGAATCTACTGGATGGTTTGAGTAGCACCACAATGTGGCAGGGTTATCTACAACTGGAAAAGGAACGGGTGGTGCGGATCCGGACGCTAGAAAAAGACGGATCCAAAAGGACGTACTTACAGGGAATAGGTGATGCCAGCGGAATGAACTGAGATGAATTCGAGACTGAAATCCCTGTCGTGGATGCTGACCACATGTTCACTCTTTGCAACCAGCCGATTATAAAAAAGACGCGCTACAGGCATGGCTTCAAAGACCTGACATGGAAAATTGATGAGTTTCATGGTGTCAATGAAGGTCTTATTGTAGCAAAATGGAATTAGAGAGCGAAGACCAGCAGCTCGAAAAGCTGAACTTTACCAGTGTTGCTGGTCAGGTAAAATACCACAACATGATGCTACTGAAAAAGCCATATACCATATGGTAATCTGTTCGTGAAGAAATTAGAAGATATTGAAGTTCAGCAAGCCATATTAATCAGGATCCCATCTCTTGGCGTCGGATGATTTCATCTTGGGCGGGCTTTGACATGTCCACAAAAGCAGCACTGTAACCGGTGATTCGAACCATCAGGTCGCGATGGTATTCCGGGTGAATTTGGGCGTCGCGAAGTTCCTCTGTATCGGCGAGTGACAGTTGAACCTGCAATCCACCCATCTCAAAATAGGCTCGAAGGAGTGAAGACAGTCTCGTCAATCCCTCTTCTCCGGCTACGAGTTTCGGTTGCATTCGTACGTTGAGCGCACCGGAGTTGATACGGTTAAGCGGTAGCTTAGAAACCGATTTTAGCATTGCAGTAATCCCATTCTTGCAAGAACCTGGATATGGCGAAGTGTTTTCACTGGTGGGCTGTCCGGCCTGTCGACCATCAGGGGTCGCGCTAATTTCCGCACCGATGTGGAGATGTCGCATGTCCGTTTCAAGACATCGAAAAACGCAAACTTCGTCTGTTGAACCCAGGCGACTAGCATTGTCGATCTCTTGAGTAATTGTGTCGAGTACTCGTATGGCATGTGCATCCGCCCGGTCGTCGTCCTGCCCGAATTTCGGCGCATTTAGACAGAGTTGGCGCAGCACTTTCTCATCCGCAAAATCGTTGCACAGGGCATCTTTGAGCGTGCCTAATGAAACTTTCTTCGACCTGAAAACAAGCTCGTCAAGAACTGCAAAGCAATCGGCCGCACTCGCTATTGAGGAAATAGCACAAATGATGTTGGGATACTTCACACTACCAAGTGTCCAGGAACGCGCCTGAGTAATTGGGCCATCAAGGAAGCAGTCATCAACCCGCAAGGTGCCCGATGCGCCATGGTTCCATTTTTGGCGGCGATCTCGCAATCGATTGCAGACTTCCTCTATTTCCTTCCTGAAGGATTCTGCAAAGCGAACATACACGTCATCGATGCTTGAAGTTTCACTCTCAGCCCCAACTGAGAAATCACTATTAGTATTGAACAACGCATCAAGGAAATAGGCAGGTAACAACGCTTGGTGTCCTTCAACTTGGCGTTGTATTCCGGGTATGTCTGGCCAATTACAGCCGTGCATGGTATATGTTACGGCATCCTCTTCATCAATGCCACAGTGAATCATTGCCGGAATAATGTTCTCATCATTGTAGACCATGAAGCTAGAGTTGGCACGCATCTTATCACATGCGATCCTCCAAATTCTTTCTGGTAGGTCAGACGTGTAACGCAGTACAACAAAAGGGTTCTCGAATCGTGGAACGATCCGTTCTAGAAATATCTCCGTTAGCTCATTGGCAACTTCTGAACCATCCTGTCTTCGCCCGCCAAGTACGACATACTGTGGTGCGTCATAAGTCAGATTTCGCAACCAACCTGTGTCCGTTTCCGATCTGCCGCTCATCTGGTGTTCACCACGACCGAGAACAAGATTATTCTTGCAGTAAAAATCCTCAATCAGATCTCCAGCTTCTTCCTGGTTGAGGTGTCCTCCTGCCAGGTCTTTGCGGTAAAGATCCAGCAGAAGTTCATCCATTCGCCCGAAGGTCAGTGTAGGATTCATGGAAAGCATCGTACAATAGACATGTCCCACTAGCCAGAGAAGTTGCATCCCTTCGGCAAAAGTTTTCGGCGGATATTCCGCAATGTTAGCGCAATTAGTCGCCGCTTGAAAAAGCTCTGACTCTTGGGCAACTGCTGCGTAGCGCCGAGCGTAGTTGCGAAACGCCTGATAAATGCGGATTGCACCTCGCAGGAAATCGAGATGTGCTCCGCTCTCTCCATTGGCAACTCGCCTGTCAAGCTCTTGTTGAGCAAGAGCTTCAAGACCGGGCAAGCCGAAGTGTACAAGTTTATCCCAGGCGAAACATTCATGTCCACCATCAGTCATCCAAGAAGGTATAGACCTCCCATTCCAAGCTTCGATGACTTGTTGGAAGAATTCTTCCTGTTTCTCGTTAGGCACTTCTTCGAGAATCCGTCCCAGAATGAGATCGTCCTGAGATACTGGAACTGCGATATTATCGAGCAAATAATAGAGTCCCTCGCCCAATTGAAGCGGTTGATCCAGTTCTTTGACATGGTTATCAGCTTTCCATGTCACTTTGAGACGTTCAAGAGTCGTGCTATGAACATCTTTGTAGCGTAATTCCGAAATAGCTTCTTCAATACGTAGATAAGACGCATTGGTTTTTAATGTTGCTTGGGTTGAACCAATAACTCCATAGTATTCCCTTTCTGCTTGAGAAATTGCCATCTGTGTTCCTCTCGTGAATTGAAGTTGATATTTGACTGTGAACCTGTTAGCGAATCGACCTGATAGTAAATTAGTAGATTTTTTTGTCAAGAAAACATCTCACTCAATGTGCGATATTTTGGTAACGCGCGTCGTTTTGGTGAACAAATTAAATATAATGGTAACGGTACGGAAGTTGAATCGTCATGGCTCCTATTTCCTCAGTTCGTTGATATTATCTATGACCTTGTGGATGGCTTCCATATACCGTTTCATCATGTCTAAATCATTAGGCGAAGTTAAATCGTGCTGGAGAAAGTTAAATTCTTGTTTCGTCACTTGTTCTGTCACAGGAAGTGAGCCAATTTCGTACTTTGGTGTCATTCCGTGAGGACATTGAAATGGGCATCCTTTTCCATAAAGGTCTAGCTCCTGGTAGATAGTACGATGATGTAAAGGACCAACATGGCAGGGAGTGCCATCAGATTCAAAGACGTAGTTTGCACCATCTATATAAGTCCACGTCGTTACCCCTTCCGCATTTAGAGCCGCCACAAATTTATCTCTGGGTACACCAAAATGATTCTCATCGTATAGACACGTATACATGTGGTAGACGTGTCTAACTTCAGGTTTAACATACGGAGGCGTAATCCCTGGTATCTTGCTTAACTCAGAAGTAAGGAAGTTTGCATTTTCTATCCTCGCATCTGTGTTCTCATCCATTGTCTTTAGGTTCTCATACGCCAGCGTTAGAGCATGCCCATCTGGCCGATGATTATCCCCGTAACCACCTGTTGCAACATACTTCCGTAACTCAGGTGTCGTTACTATTTGTGAGAGCATCGATGGATGTTGCCCTGCTAAAGCGGCACGTTCATAGAATTCTTGGCTATTGGTCGTTAGGACACCTCCACTGCTAGAAGACAGTGGTTTTCCAGCGAAGCTGAAAGTAGTAATATGAGCTACACTACCAACCATTTCACCGTTGATTTGGGCGCCTGTTGCCTGAGCGGCATCTTCAACCAGCACTAAATTGTTTTTTTCCGCAATCTGCTTTAACTCAACAACAGGGGCGGGATGTCCATAAATGTCAACAGGAAGTATTACTTTCGTCCGTTCTGTAATCTTTCTTTTAACGTCTTTGGGATCCATGGTGAAGGTCTCATCGTCTATATCCACAAAAATGGGGATGGCATTATTGTGTAACACACAAGAAACGCTAGCCAGCCAAGTAAATGAAACGACGATCACTTCATCACCCGGCCCAACGCCTGCGGCCGCCAACGCAGCATTCAGGGCCGTTTGTCCAGAAGACACTGGAAGTGCATACTTAGCGTCCACATATCTGGCAAACGCATCTTCAAAAGACTCTGGGTTTCCTCCTTTCTTTGGCGAGTTAGCATCTCTTACAATTGTCTTTTGACCACCAAGTAAAGCTAGTTTGCTCATGAAACGTTCTCCTTTGCCTGCTGAGCATTAAAAACGATAATATAAATTTTAAACTGAATGATAGATCTCTGCAGGACCAAATGTCTCCAGAAAATAGGGATGCAGAAACTTGCGCACCTCCCAGCAGAGGTTACATTTTTGCGGGTATCCATCACGCGGTTGATAACCATATTCTTTGGCCAGATCGAGATAGGCATAAGGGCCGCGTTGATATGCCATATTCACCAACTCGTTGTCGGTATGAAATCCACTCGCCATCCATTCAGTCAGCGGCTTTTCGTGGGCATTGCCGACAACGATGCCACAACAGGTCTGGATATTGCCGTAGGGATCGATGTGGATCTCCCACATTTCGTCCGGATCAAATTCAGATCGGCAGCTTTTACCCACTGATCCTCCATGCCAAAGAGCATCGTTTGCCAAATCTTCAAGCGGACGGTCAAGCGAGAAAGGGGCGAGATCTTCACCAGCTCGCCCGACGAAACGCGGAGGATGGTTTCGGCTGTATTCTGCCAAATGCGCTTCATCGCGACCAATTCGGCGAAGCTCATATAACTGCTCAAGGGATAAGTCTCCGGCCACTACGTTCTCGCGCCCATAAATCTCTACTGCCCATTGAAAGGCTCGTAACCGCCTTTCGGGGGGAACGAACGCTTGATGATACGGGTCTGCACTTATGAGTACTCCCATGAGTCCCAGACTCTTGAGTTCCTTGTATCGCTTGCGAGTCACATCGTCATCCACGCACCAAGAGGCGTTGGTCTCAAAAAAATGCGGTGCCGCCCCAATTTCATTCGAGGCAAAGCAAATGGCAAGCATTTCGTCGTAATACATCATCGCTTCACCGCCCGCAATGTGGATGGCTCGATCTGTTTGGCGTAATTGATGAATAAACTCAACACCATCCTCAAAACTAACGCACATATCAGGTCTTTTCGGGCTGCAGTTGAACAGGCAGTGTTTACAAGTAATGGTACATCGATAGCTAAACAGCAGACTTGCGACGTATTTTATTTCAATCGCCTGTGCGATACCTACTTGCGCGATGACTTCGTCCACAGACAATGAGTGTAAATTGGTATTGTTCATCACATTTCTCCATTTGTGGTGTAGGACGTATGACAACAAATGTTGAGAATTGGAGGACTGAGCGTATTCCTCCGATTCCCACTTCACAGGGACGGTCGAGGGTAAACTTAAACCTCACCTTCTATAGCCTGAAGCAATTCCCTGTTTACACTCCTCCAAGCGCTTGTAAGTCCATCTTTCTCGATCCATGTTTAAATTCTCCGCCGTCGATTTCAAGCATTTCGCGTCCACGTTTCTGCTTTCGATAGCAACTCTTGCGCATCGACTTCAGTGGAACAGCTTGTACTTAACATCAATCCCTTTGGCGATAATTCGCCAAGCAGCGGCTCAATCTCATGAGGCTTAACACTAAGATGCAACAATTTCCTCTTCTCTTGAATCCGCTTCAACAACGGAATCCAGTGTAACATCGAGGAAGAGGCTGCCCCTGGTACCCATTGAATGCCGCCGAGTTTAGGGATGTTGAGCAGAGAATCCAGATGTACAATTGCGTCTGGTCCGTCGAGATGGTAGAGTGATTGATCGAGCCACTCTACCTCTGCAATGATGTCCGGCAAGACAAAATCATCAAACATCTGTGGCGAAATTAGGGCGGCAAAGTCACAAGAAGTAGGATACCATCTTCCCGGCGACCAAGCTGACAGCCATGTACTTGAGCCGACTAACTTTTCTCGAATTGGCCGATACATCCCTTCATAGATCTCAAACCAAAGCGACGTGAGAATCTCCATCGTTGCTTTAACCCTCTCTGGGCACTCAATTAAATCAAAGCAGAGTTGCTCACGCCCTCGCATTGCAGATAGCGCATCCATTCCACCGTGCAGGTCTGTTAAACCAACAAAATACCGTCCTGGCGCAGACTCTAAAGACCGTTCGATCATCTGTAAGGTCAATTCCCACCAACGATTGTTCGGATAGAATTTCAATGGAGGAACAGAAGTATAAGCAGGGGCTTCCGCATCTTCCCAATCGTTAATGTACGGCTTTGCCCATGTTGTACTTGGCATAAAGACCAACTCACAGCCGAGATAAGCACTGAACACGTCAGGGCCCAAGTTAGGCCAATACATCGGGAATGCTTCACCACCATAGAAAGTTCTGCGCATCCGTTCTTCTGCTGATTCGATGACATAATCCATATTTGTCCAGCGTTCTTCCAAATCTTGAGGTATAGGTACCGGTTGATGTCGATAACTCTCCTTGGGAGCGGTGATCTGTAGTGCGACGCGATCAATTATTTCACCTGTCCACCAGGCTCTGAACCGTTTGACCGCTTGACTCCAATCGGGTTTGAATTCCATTTCCATCATGCTTTTCCTGATTGACAAAGAGATTAAAAATAGCTGTCGATATTTGTTAGGCAGTGACTCAGATTGGCGTTTTATGTCAGGCCTGTATGGCACTAATCTCGTTTTCAGAAATTTTGTGAACGCTCTTGGGATTAAATGTTTGGGTGGTTTTATATCTGAGCGCAACCTCAATCCGACCACCAGTTAGAACGAAAAACTGAATTAGGTATCCTCCCCCCTGCATTGACTCAACCTGATATTCGCCAGTCGTTAAGTTCCCAAACCATTTGGCATGCGTCTGTTCGAAATTTTTGTGCGCAATCACTTGGGCAGGCAGTGCGGTGATTAAAGTTCCCGGTTGATGGTTGAGAACTTGACTAATCTTCCGTCGAATATCTACCATAAAAGGTATTATTTGGCTGGCGTATTCAAAATTGGTTTCCTCAGGACCTTGTTCTGGTGGAATAATACCCAATGTTAGATGATGTATAAATGGATTTTCATCTTTCTGACTCAACATGTGATTTAGTGCTTGCTGGTCAACAGGATGTACAACTGCAACATAATCAAACCATCCCTTTTTACGGGCAGGATTGTCTGGAGGTAACCTAGCGGGGATATTGATATAATCACATCCATCGACCGGAGATGGGTAACAGCGTGTATCCCAACCTGTAATGTAACCGACTTCTTTTAGTGCACCACTTACAATATGTGGGGGGTTGCAAAAAATAGCTACATGGTCTGAGTTTGGTAACAAAGGCACCCCAAGGGCTTGCACTTTTTCGGCCACTTCTATAGCTTCAGTAAAGCGTTGTGAGGTGTTTTTAATAGTCAGATAATCCGAGAAATCATCTGGTAGCATCATTACGTTTTTCATCATTGAGTTCCTGTTAACCTTGACTTAGTGACATTAAAATCTCAAATCATTGGACATAACTATTGATCAGATAAAGCTAATCATGAAGAATGATTACAATTCTGTTAATCGATAGTAGAGACTAATGCTCAACTAAAATGTAAAACATCGTTATTTGCCTGATCCCTTTATAAGACCCTTTTTTTATTGCTGATTAAGATCGATTTCTGCTCCTACTTTCGCTCCAAAGCATTTCAAATTACTTCCTTGTTGTGCAATAAGTCTCCGGGTATACAGGGTCTTTGCATCAACCAGTATGTCAGTGTCAGTAGGATCATGGTGAGTCAACACGAGGCACTTAGCTCCAGCTTGATTAGCAATTTTGACAGCGTATTCAGGGTATCCATGTCCCCATCCTTGCCGACTTTTTCTATATTGATCATAAGTATAGGCGGTATCAAAAATTAGCATATCTGTATCTTGGGCGAAATTAGAGAGACGCTGATCCAATTTCTGAATGGTACTTTGTAGCTCCGCTGGATTGGTTTTATTGTTTATCTCTGTTTCTATTACCGGTTGCACTGAGTTATGCAAAAAACTGTAGGGCTCGTGATCACCAGAAAACACGATGCTCTTGTTATCATAATCAACTCGATATCCCAGTGCGATTTCAGGGTGATTGACATAAATCGATGAAACCGCGACGTTGCCAACGTGGATTGTTTCCTCACTAATGCTGACAAACTCAGGCTTCGATGCCATAGAATCGATCGAAATTGGGAAGTACTCGCTTTTCATTTGGCCAGTGAAGATACCTTCGAGCGTCTTTTGATTATAGTGTGGCCCATAAATAATAAAGGTGTTCTTTTTCACAAAAGCAGGGTAAAAAAACGGAAATCCCTGAATATGATCCCAGTGCGTGTGTGTGATAAAAATGTGTCCCGTAATCGGTTGATGATGGGCTTTTGCTATTAAGTAGCGACCTAGTTGCCGAATCCCCGACCCTGCATCTAGGATAATAAGTTGGTTTTCAGCTTGGATCTCAATGCAGGTCGTGTCGCCACCGTAACGCATTGTTTTTGTATCTGATGTTGGGATTGAGCCGCGCACTCCCCAAAAACGGATTTTCATAAACTTACTTCTCCTCCTACCTATATATAGAAAATCAGTAAATAAACTCCCGAATATTGTAAGTGGAAACCTGAGGAGCATTTTTATTGCCTAAAGACTGAAAACCTGTTTTTAAGGCCTGTGTTTGTGATTTCATTTGTGTAGGTGTCAACGGTTCAATATTCGCTTTTGCGGTATTTTGAAAATATTCTAAATTTAAATTCCCAACCAATTCTGATAAGTAGATTAGATCTCCTCTGGAAAGATTCATTTTATCAACTAGTTGGATAGTATCCTGAATGTGCTGGTCAAAATAAGCCTTTCCTCCCACACCGATTAGAAGAATAATACCGACCTGGACACCACCAGCTTTGATGGTATTCACGGTTTCCCGCATTAATTCTGGTGTCCCTGGTTTTCTTAGAAAATGCAGAAGTTCGACGTTCCCTGTCTCAACCCCGATATAAACACGTTTCAGATTCCATTGGCGTAACAAAGCAAAGTCAGTATCGGATTTCTGTGATGCAGAAAAAGTGTCAATGAATGAATAAATCCCGTTGAAGTAAATTGGATGCTTCGCTCTCCAAACAGATAAGTTAATATTGCTCCTATCAGGAGCAATATTAAATGCTAAATTTATCCGTTTAAACATCGGTAGGAGTTGATCCATCGGCATTGCTAAGGCGTTGGCATCAGCTAGAAAAATTGACTTTCGAAGCTTGATTGATCGGCCAAAAAACGTTTTAACCGCTGCAATGTGATCTCTAAACTCGGCTTCAGACTTGATGACAAACTGCCGATCTTTGTAGAAATCACAGAAAGTACATCGATTATAGGCACAACCTTCTGTCAATTGTAAGACTAGAGAAAGATATTGATCTGGGGGAAGAATACTCACTGGACGGTAGATAGATTGAAATGCAGCTATATCTTTTTCCCGTGCTACCTTATCAAAGGCAACAATTTTTTCTAGCCAATTCATTGCCATTACTCGTGGGGATCTTATTGTTTCCGTAGTCGTAATCTGAATTCTTTCGTCCTCCCCTTTAAAGAGATCCTGATAGATAGACATAACCATCTGAAACATTTGTTCAAAGAACGCTTCCCTTTCGTTTTGAGATAGTACGTGGTAACAACGAATTCTCTCCCCATTCTTGGTCAGGCTCCATTGTTGACGTAACTGATCAGTGAAACTTCGCCTAAAGTTCCGCTGATCTACGAATCCACCAATAAGGCGGCCTTCTCCGTCAAAATAGTAAATTGGATTGTTGCAGGTAAAACTGATACAAATAGAGTATTTTTTCAAGTTAATTAATGCGGACTCTTTCATTCCAGTTACCTGATTTGATTCCTATTCTAGTTGCAGAATAAAAACATCTTTGTTCTTAATTTGATATAAGAAATATCATATTGATAACTACACCCTGAAGTCTGTAAGATCTCTATTACTAAAATCTCCCTTTGTGGATATCGCTTAGATAGCAATTTCGAAGTTAAGATTAGCCCTCTTGTGATGGTGAGACCAAGAAGTAGTAGAAACTGATCTATGGCTTAAATTCAAAACGCGCAAGCAAGCAAAATTACCGTTAGAACTCCATACCCAAGTTCTTGAAACCCAATAATTTGTGCTCGAACTTTCCGTCGAAGAGAACTTAGCCCCAACCCCATTCGAATTAATAAAATAACCAAAGGAAAAACTGCCAAATACGACACATAATTCATCATTGCCAGTACAACAACTATCAAAACCCCCACTAGGTGTACAACTACAGTTGGTATGGCTGAAGGTGATTTACCTCGGTCAAGACGAATCCGAGTGCGCACATAGAAAACAGAATTGATAACCCTGAAACTAAGGACCATCCATAGTATGAGAGACGCACCTACTGCCCATCCACCTACTGAAACAATTACTGCTGTTATTGAGCTTAGTACCATGCCACCCAATATCTGAGAGATCAAGTCTTTACCGCCATGAATAGCACCCCAAATCAGTCTTAATATCAAAACCAAGAAAACAGTTAACAATATTAACCATCCATGACGTGACAATAAAAATGAAGTAAGGAATGCGCCAGGGACAATAATAATTATACCCAGTCCACAGGTACATATAATTAGAACATATAAAAAAACAAATCCTTGGGCATAGACAGTTCTCGGTAATCTCCGATTGCGTTGCCAATCACTGATTATAATTTTTATGGGAGGACGCATCATGAACAAAGATATAGCTATCATACTAACCAAAATACTGATAACTAATGGAGAGAGCCACAATCCTAAGACAATAGATTCAAATAGCATACCCCAGCTGCCATGTTCAGCTGGCAGAATAATTAGCTTCAAACGTGGTGAGGACTTAGGATGTCGGTATGTTGACATGTTGAGAGATTCTTTGGATCAATATTTTATTAAATGTCATGCCAAGGAGATTCTTTATCGTGGGTTCCTACTTTATCAATTATGCCGCCTAGAACTAAGCAATCAATATTTATACCAATTGCTAATTGTAGTATGTCTAAATGAGTTTTAGTGATTGTATCCCCTATCCGTTCCCAGTTAACTAAGGTACGTAGGCTCATATGCTGAAGGCATCGCAGACAGATTATGTGATTTGTCAGGCGTTCAGAAATTACATCCTACCAGTGGCATATTGTTTATGCAGAAGGCCCCCAATTGCCAAATTGTCAGTCCCAGTCAATACATCATATACAGGACAATATCTGTCTCAAGTCATGGATTCATCTCCAACCTTAGTCATCGCCTATCATCACAATATCAAGCTGATTGACAATTTGTCAGAGTCGGATCAGGCCTACTGACTGACAAATTGTCAAACCACCTCTGAATATTTAAACCTGTGATATTCACCTCATAGGCCATTTAAACATTTTCAAGTACCAGACAGCCCCTTTATAACACTTAAATCTTAAAAAGAACACGATTAACCAATGCAGTACTGAACAGCATTTTTCGGTCTCAAATCTAAAAATTCCATACTTAATTGGGCCTGAGAGAAAAGGAGTTTGGTATGAATCTTGATTCTACTTCCATACTGTATGGTTGATTCCCTTATATCAGGGGGCTTCTAGATAGAAGCCCTCTGTTTACATAAAAGTGTGCTCTAGGGTTTGAACGTTGAGGAAAGTTATATATGAAGAAACTAGAATGCATTATCCGGCCTTTTAAACTTGAAGAAGTTAAACAGGCCTTGGTCGAAATTGGCATTCGTGGAATGACCATCTCCGAAGTCCGTGGCTTTGGAAGAAGTCGTGGTCACACGGAACTTTATCGTGGTAGTGAATATACAATTGAATTTGTGCCCAAGCTTAAATTGGAAATTGTTGTTGCTGAGAAAGATGTCGAAGCGGCTATTGGAGCTGTGCAACAGTCAGCTTCAACCGGCAAAATCGGTGATGGGAAAATTTTTGTCAGTTCGGTTGCTGATGCGCTTCGGATCCGTACAGGAGAAAAGGGCACAGCTGCAATATAGCGGAGATGGTTGCAAGACTATGTGTGCCAAGTGGCAAAATCCGACACTTATATCGCTGGAGAAGTCTTGATATCATGCTTAGCCTAGAACAGATTTCATTCTTTTGGAACCATGGATACCTACATATCCCTCAGGTTTTTTCGCCCAATAATATGAATCAACTTCGCAATGAACTGGATTGGCTAATCCATGAATGGGCTAGCCAATCCTCAGGTTGGTCAGGAGCATGGAGGAAGAAATACATGGATGAAGAAACCGAGAGGAAATCTAAGTTGATTGCTATGCATGATCTATATTTCTATTCGGAAGCATGGATGAAAGCTGTGACCCACCCCAAGCTCTGTGATGCAATGGCTGATTTACTGGGACCTAATGTCGAACTCCATCACAGTACCATGCATGTCAAACCATCGCAGACGGGACATCCTTTTCCTATGCATCAGGACTGGGCATTCTACAAACATCAGGACGGTCGTTATGTAGATGTATTAATTCATCTCGATGATACATCCCATGAGAACGGAGAAATCCGTTTTCTTGAGGGATCGCACAAAACTGGTGCTTTGGAACATATTACCCAGAATTCAGATGGTACTGGATGTACTCCACACTTGTCTACAGAGCAATATAAACTTGAGGATTCCGTTGCAGTACCTGCAAGATGCGGAGATGTTGTGTGCTTCAATATCCATACTATTCACGGTTCAGATATTAATCGAACTGATGAAAAGCGACGTATGGTGCGTATTGGCTATCGAGATCCTGAGAACATCCAGACTTTCGGACAGAGTCTCGGACGGCCAGGGCTAATGGTTCGAGGCTGTCGAAAACGTCAGGGCAACCAGCAATTACTCTCTAACACTGGGCCAAAATAAGAACATTGTCTAAATCAAGTTTCATCATAAGATCAGGATATAAGTTAGATTGATGAACAATTGTTTCTTATCAATTAAAAAACAAACGAGGCAAAGTTCAATGGTAGAGAAAAAGAACAAGTGGGGGTTTCAGGTTTCTAGAGAACTTCATGGATTAAACAAAGTTTGGGTTGTTCGCCGAAATGGAAAATTCGTTACAGCATTTAGAAGTAAAAATGAGGCCCAAACGTGGATGTATGTTCACGATTGTTGTTAGAGGTAATTTGTTATGAATTTGCAACAAAACAAACAAAAGACTAAGGATGTTAAAAATGCGCAAAACAATGTTTCTACTTGTGATTTTAGGGATTAATGTCGGTTGGTTAATAGGTTGTCAGAACACAGATCAACCACAGAATCAAGTATCAACGAAACTTCCTGATAATTTGATGAAGGTAGCGCAAGAGCGTGGCTTAACGCCAGACAATATTAAGGCGGCTCTTTTAACCTACATGCCAACAGGAAGGCATGATGAATACGTGATGTTCGCTTCAGGCGGTCACAGCGGACAGGTTATTGCTATTGGCATGCCATCAATGCGCATACTGAAGGAAATCGCTGTCTTTACACCGGATCCATGGCAAGGTTATGGCTATGGCATGAAAGGCTCCGTCTTTGACACATCCAGTAGTGGTCTGAACATAAATGGTCAACCACTCACTTGGGCGGATACTCACCATCCAGCCTTAAGTGAAACTAAAGGCGATTATGATGGGAACTACCTCTTTGTCAATGACAAGGCAAATGGCAGGATAGCTGTTATTGATTTGCGGGATTTCGAGACGAAACAAATTGTCAAGAACCCTATTTTCCTGAATAACCATGGCGCAACCATGGTAACTCCTGATACAGAATATGTGGTGGAAGGAGCTCAGTACGCAATGCCATTGGGCAATGAATATGCTTCCATTACTCAATACAAAGAGAGATATCGAGGACTGATTTCTTTTTGGAAGTTCAACCGGGAGAAAGGTCGCTTGGCAGAGGATCAATCTTTCGCTATTGAATTACCACCTTACTGGCAAGACCTAACTGATGCAGGGAAAATTGCAAGTGATGGCTGGATCTTCTGCAATTCTTTTAATTCTGAAATGGCGACGGGTGGTATTGAGTCAGGAAATCCTCCTTTCGAAGCCGGGACATCAGAAAGAGATATGGATTACCTTCATATCATCAACTGGCATAAAGCCGTAAAGGTCTACCAGGCGGGAAAGTACGATAAGATCAAAGGCTTTCCAGTAATCTCAATCGATACGGCTGTCGCAGAAGGGTTACTTTATCTGACACCTGAGCCCAAAAGTCCACATGGTTGTGATGTCAGTCCAAGTGGGAAATACATTGTTGTTTCCGGCAAGCTTGATCCACATGTAACGATCTACCATATTGATAGAATTAAAAAAGCCATTGACGAAAGTGATTTCGAAGGCAAGGATGAGTATGGCATCCCGATTCTGCGGTTTGATGCGGTAAAAGAAGCCCAGGTTGAGGTTGGCCTGGGCCCACTACACACACAATTTGACAATCAAGGATACGCCTATACCAGCCTTTTCCTGGATAGTGCAGTTGCCCGCTGGACACTTGGTCCTGATGCCAAGTACAAAGCCCCTGAACCTCCTTGGCGGCTGATTCAGCAATTACCTGTTCACTACAATATCGGACATCTTGTAACAGCTGAAGGTGATACGGTTGAACCCGATGGTAAATATCTGGTATCCCTCAACAAATGGGCTGTAGATCGCTTCCTTACTGTGGGGCCTCTGGTACCCCAAAATCTCCAGTTGGTTGATATCTCCGAAACCGGCGAAAATATGGGCTTGCTTTATGATATGCCTCTTGGTATAGGAGAACCTCATTACGCACAAATCATCAAAGCCGACAAACTTCACGCGTGGGAGATTTATCCTGAAATCGGTTGGGATCCTGCGCACCAGAGAAAACATCCAAAAGCGACAGAAACAGGTAAAGTTACCGAGAAAGGTAATACTGTTGAAATTGATATGATTGCCATTCGAAGTCACTATGATCCAGAAATCATCGAGGTCAGAAAAGGGAATCAGATTCTTTGGAATTTGACTAATTTGGAACGGACCTACGACGCTACACATGGTTTTGCACTTCCCGCCTACAACATTACTTCTTCGATTGAAGCGGGCGAAACGGTAACACTCGATTTCGTGGCTAATCAGGAAGGGGTGTTTCCCTTCTACTGTACCGAATTCTGTTCAGCACTTCACTTGGAAATGGCAGGATATTTCTTAGTTAAACCATAGCACCACGTAGTGAGCATTGAATGGCAGGTAATTGAATGAACTGGAAATTGTTGGAAAAAGTATTGCTGATTATCGCGGGAATGCTGGTATTGGTCTCGTTGCTTTTTCCATATTGGCGTGTTGATCTTAAGGCGGGCATTTATCCAAAAGGTCTAAGATTGCAGATACGGCCTTACCGCCTTGAAGGTGACGTAATCGAGATCGATAAATTAAATCATTATATAGGAATGCGCAAGCTTCAGTCAGCTGGTCAGCTTGAGCGGAAATTAGCAGTTCCGTTGATTCTAATTGCCGGACTATGTTTGCTGGCTTTGCCTTATGTGCCACGGAAATGGTCAATCTGGCTGGCAATACCGGCCTTAGTCTTTCCAGTTGCCTTTGTAGCTGAGCTTTATTGGTGGTTGCGGGACAGTGGGATAAACTTGGATCCTAAAGCACCGCTCAACCACTCGATTAAACCCTTCATACCAGAAATCTACGGTGAAGGGAAAGTCGGACAGTTTGGTGCAAACGCCAACTTTCAAATTGGATTTTATATGACGTTGCTGGCAGCTGTGCTGCTGAGAATTGGACTTTACCTAAGGAGTCCAAAATGGCTACCCAAAGGAATAATGATTGATGCTTCCGTTTTACTGTTAATTTCACTGCTTTTTCCGTATTGGCGTGTTGATTTCGAAGCAGGAAAGTATCCGAGGGGATTAATGTTGCAAGTCCACCCTCACCGGCTTGAAGGCAATATCATGGAAATCAATAAACTGAATCGTGACATCGGGATGCGTGACCTGGAGTCAGCAGGAAAATTCGAGAGGAGCGTTGCTGTTCCTTCAATTGTAATTGTGGCATTGTGTTTGCTAATGTCGGCTTTTATCCCATGGAAATGGTCAATCTGGTTGACAATACCTAGCTTAATCTTCCCGATTGTTTTTGTCGGAGAACTTTACTGGTGGTTACGTGATAGCGGGCTGAATCTTAGTCCTGATGTATCATCCAGTCAATTAGTAACTCCGTTTGTTCCACTAGTCATAGGAAAAACAACGGTCGAATCCGTTACCACAACCGCAACTTTTCAAATTGGATATTATTTTACTCTCCTAGTTGCTTTACTGGTTGGAGTTTCAATGTGGGCAAAAAAGCTCCAGCAGAACCGCCTAGTAAAAATGATGCCCTTACTGTTTATTTTCATCTTTGTTCCATTGACAGTTCCTACTGCTTTTGCTTCCCCACAAATTTTAAATGTTAATCAGAGCTTGACGATTACCGAAGCCCTGAGATCGGCAAAAGATGGAGATACGATCATCGTGGAAAATGGCACTTACTATGAACGACTTATCGTAGACAAGGCAGTGACGCTTATTGGTCAAAATGGTCCAGTTATTGATGGAGGTGGACAAGATAATGTTGTAGAACTTATTGCACCGAAAATTGTTCTACGCGGATTTACAATTCGAAATAGCGGTTATCTGTTATCACAAGGTGATGCAGGAATTGTAATTAGAACGGCCCCCCACATAATTATCGAGAACAATCGTTTTGAAGACGTTTTGTATGGAGTCCAAGTTCGAAATTCCTCAAACGTCGTTATCAGAGACAACACATTTTATAGTCGTGATTTAGCTGTGCCACAGCGAGGGGACTTAATTCGCGTCTGGTATAGCGATGACTTGCTAATTGAGTGTAATAGAGTTCATAACGGACGTGATGTCGTTATTTGGTACTCCGATAACGCGATGGTACGAGGCAACCATATCCATAATGGACGCTATGGGTTGCACTTTATGTATTGTGATGAGACGACGGTTGAAGACAATCATCTAATTGGAAATTCAGTTGGGGTTTATCTGATGTATAGCCATCGGTTGAAAATCCATAAAAATTGGTTTATCAACAACCATGGCGCCAGTGGCTACGGAGTTGGACTAAAAGATGTGCGCCAAGTGACAGTCACCGAAAATTTCATGGCTAGCAATCGATCTGGGATATTCATGGATTATGCATCCGGCCAATTTCGAAAGAATTTAATCGCTTTCAACGACACTGGTATTGCACTCCTTCCTTCCTCGAGAAAAAATAAATTCTTGTCTAATAGCCTTATTGATAACCATCAACAAGTAACAGTTGAAGGACAAGGTTCATCAAATAATGGCAATTTATGGGAAGGTAACTATTGGAGTGATTATAACGGTTATGATCTGGATAATGATGGATTGGGTGATTTTCCTTACCAGTCGATACGATTATTCGAGAAACTAGTTGAACAACATCCAGAACTGCGCTTGTTCAAGCACAGTCCGTCAACACAAACACTTGATTTCGCCTCGCATCTGTTTCCCATCTTTGCTCCACGTCCGAGATTAACTGATTTTTCACCACGGATGACTCCGCTGATTCCCGCCCTTGAAGCACCATCTCGAGGGCTGTCGGGAACATGGATATTGAGTTCCACAGGATTGATCTTATTTTCTCTGTGGTTGGTAAAATCTCAGGAATTCAGTTCGTTTTTTCGCGAAGTTTGTCTATTCAGCAATAATGGTTCTGGCACTCAAGAAGAACCTAATAAAACTTGTTTAGGAACAAATGGATCGAATTCAACTTTACAAAGCACATCTCAATCGGTAATTTCGGTTTCTAATTTGACCAAGCACTTTGGAAAAGTAATCGCAGTCCAGAACCTAGATTTTGAGGTTAACAGAGGTGAGACAATTGCATTATGGGGGCAAAATGGCGCAGGAAAAACAACAGCACTTCGATGTATGCTAGGAATCTATCCTTTTGAAGGGGAAATTAGCATTCACGGCAAATCTGCGAAAAGTGAAGGGAAATTGGTCCGTGAATTAATCGGTTATGTTCCGCAGGAAATTAGGCTTCACGCAGACCTGACAGTGCGAGAAACGATTTCGTTTTATGGACAACTTCGCATGACCCTTCCTAATCGCGTTCAAGACTTAATTGAAGAATGGCAATTGTCCGATATGATTGACAAATCGATAGAAAAACTATCAGGAGGCATGCGGCAACGTTTGGCATTAGCAATTGCGCTTCTCTCCAACCCACCTGTTCTTGTACTTGATGAGCCGACGAGTAATTTAGATGTTCAAACTCGGCATGAGTTCTGGATTGCTTTAGACCGACTCAAAAAATCGGGAAAGACGATGATTTTTTGCTCACATCGTACTGACGAAGTTATGAGACTCAGTGATCGGGTGATTGTAATGAAGCAAGGGAAAAAAATTGCGGAAGGTGCACCGAATCAGCTCAACGGTTACTTGCCGCAAAACACAATCCTAAATCTAGTTGTTCCAGAATTGTTACGTGAAAAAGCCAAAAATTTACTAATTCAAAACGGATTTTCTGCAGTTCATAACGAATTAAGAATCGCAGTTGAAGTTGCACAGAATAGAAAAGCGGAACCATTTCAGATTTTGGCTGAAGCCTCGATTGCTGTCGATGATTTCGAATTGAGTGAGCGCCTCTCATCTCCAGAAGGAGGTGGATAATGACGGTTTCCACGACTAACAGCATTTTTGTCATTATGAGTAAAGAAATTCGTGATGCGCAAAGAAATCGCTGGTTTATGGCCTTCGCATTGGTTTTTACTGGATTAGCTCTGGGGCTGAGTACCCTTGGTTTATCGGGGGTAGGAACTTTCGGAATTGCAGGTTTTGGACGAACGGTTGCCAGCTTGATTAATCTCGTAGTAGTGATTGTTCCGCTAATGGGCTTGCTGTTGGGAGCAATCAGCATTTCAGGTGAACGTGAACGAGGGAGCCTTATAGGCCTTCTAGCGCAGCCCATAACCCCTGTTGAACTCCTAGTCGGCAAGTTTTTGGGGATGATGGTCTCCCTAACAGCAGCTATCCTGGTTGGATATGGACTGAGTGGGATCGTTATTGCTTGGTATGGAGGATTAGCTAAGATCAGCAGCTACTTTGCGCTTGTTACGCTAACCTTATTGATTGGGTGTGTACACCTTAGCATTGGATTCTGCATTTCGATTGCCAGCCCCAAGAGTACTATGGCACTTAGCCTAGCTATCATCTTGTGGCTTGGAATTGTTTTCGTCAGTGACCTGGGTCTGATCGGAATGACACTAGTTTTGCGACTCTCACCACAAATACTCCTTTTCCTGACATTAATCAATCCAGCTCAGCTCTTCAAACTTGCTTCAATCGAAGCAATACAGGGGAGTCTGGAAATTCTAGGTGCGGCAGGTATTTACGCTGAAGAAATTTTCGGTAACTGGCTTTCTACAGTACTCATTTTCTTCTTAATCATATGGATCTTGATTCCAATGGTAATCTCAATCGTCATGTTTCGGGAAAGGAACATCTAGATGACTATTCTTAAGCGCAGACAAATCCCATATAGCAGATTCGTGTCGGGAAATAGCTATCTTCTTCTCTTTTGCATTCTAATCATTTGGCTTTGTGTTCTGCTGACCTTCCTGTTCACCGGATGTAACAGAGATCGAGGTGTGCCAAAGATCCGCCGTGGCCAAGAAGAGTGCAGTTCCTGTCGTATGTTAATTAATGAGGATCGATTTGCATCTGCTTATGTCCTTACATCAGGAAAGATGAGGAAGTTTGACGACCTCGGTTGCGCCATTTCACATCAATGGAAACAGGACAAAACAGTAAAAAAGTTCTGGATCCATGACTATGAAAATCCTGGCTGGATTGAGGTAAATCAAGCATTTTTCGTACATTCCAAAGATCTGCACACGCCCATGGGATACGGCATAGTAGCAGTCTCGACATCCGCGCGTGCAGATAACTTGCGTAAGATGGTCAACGGCAGAATTTTCCGCTTTAACCAACTGGAAAAAATCCTACAACTTCCAGCAGACAGACATCATTCTACAAAATCAATGTCAAAATTACTTGAGGAAGGATAAATTATGAAAACTACAATATGCACTTTATTTTTAACATCTCTTTTGGCTGTGGGGTTAACTTTTCTCGCTGCTTGTGGTAGTGATAAACAACAGGGAAGACGCAAACCTCAATCCAGGCTTGAACCAGTGGCATCATCACCTTATCAATCTAACCGCTCTTCAAACCCAGCCTTAACTGCTAAGATCATTGGAAAAGTTAGCTTTGAAGGTGATAAGCCATTCCAAAAAACAATCAACTTTGGAGGAGAACTTCAATGTGCAGATTTGCACTCAAACAAGGTTAAATATGACGATCTCGTAATTAACCAAAATGGCACAATCAAGTCAGCACTAGTTCATATCAAGAGTGAAGTCGTTGGTGATTTTATCCCTCCAACTGAACATGCAGTAATGGATCAGGCTGGTTGTGTTTTTACTCCGCATGTCCTTGCGGTTAGAATTGGCCAGCCGGTTGATTTTCTCAACAGCGATCCTTTGCTACATAATGTTCGAGGAATGCCAAAGGAAGGGAAACCTTTTAATAAAGCCCAACCACGCAAAGGAATGAAATACTCAAATGTGTTTGATCAGCAAGAAATTGGCATGATGATCCGTTGTGATGTGCATGCGTGGATGAAAGGGATCGTTCACACGTTGTCACATCCTTTTTTCGCACTTACCAATGAGGGAGGGACTTTCCAGATCGAGGGTGTTCCAGCAGGAACCCATACCCTTGAGGCTTGGCATGAAAAATTGGGATCCCAACAATTGGAGTTTACCGTTAAAGGTGGAGAAACTAAGACTCTAGATTTCGTGTTTTCCGGTCAATAGCGTCCATAGCAACTCAAAAAAATGCTATTTGATATTACAGAAGAATATTCAACTACAACCGTACGTATAAGGATTTCAATTTATCGTGGATCCATTAAATGCTGAATAGAAGGATACTGATGTCATGTTGTTTGATAAATGGTTTCCAGATAACATCTCTACCTTTGGTGGAGAAATAGATTCCACATTTTACCTGATCTTTTACATTGTTGGATTCTGGTTTCTCCTGACTGAAGGAGCCATCATTTATTTTGCTTTTCGCTATCGTAGGCGGAAAGGCTATCAAGCATCTCACCTACGGGGAGAAACACTGAAACAAACTGCTTGGATTCTTATTCCAGGCCTGATTGTCTTTCTGCTTGATTTGGGGATCGATTTTGCCGGAGGTCACGCCTACAACAAAGTCAAGTTTGACAAACCTCCTAGCGACACAAAAGTGCAAGTCATGGCTAAACAGTTCGATTGGATCTATACCTATCCCGGGCCAGATAAGGAATTTGGAACGGAGGATGACATGAAATTAGAGCCTGGAGATAAAAACCATGGACTACACGTTCCTATCAATAGGGTTGTTACGGTAATTCTTCAATCCGAAGATGTTATACACAGTTTTTTCGTACCTGTTTTGCGATTGAAGCAGGATATCATACCAGGTAGAGAAATCCCGGTTTGGTTTGAAGCTACTAAGGAAGGAAACTATGAAATTGCCTGTGCCGAACTATGTGGATTTAGTCATCATACCATGCGCTCTATTTTATTTGTTCACTCGGAAGATGGCTATACCAAGTGGGAAGAAAAGCAGAGGTTGGCTGATGAAGCATTTTAATATTGAATAAATTTTCATACATGTTGCCTAATTAGAATGTTGAATTGAACGGAGAACAGCATGACAGATCATAATGTGTCTGAAGATGAATTTCAGGAAGAATTGAAATTGAGTTTTTGGTATCGATATATTTTTTCAGTCGATCACAAGACAATTGCCAAACAGTATCTATTTTTGGGGCTGACCATGGCGGTTGTAGGCGGGTTTCTCGCATATCTGATGCGATCGCAGCTCGCTTGGCCTGGGAAACCAGTATTTGGCTGGCCTGTCAACGAAGGTTATATCGATTCCCCTCACTACAATGCTCTGGTTACGATGCACGGCACAATTATGGTGTTTTTCGTGGCAATGCCGATCCTGATTGGTGCATTTGGGAATTTCTTAATTCCCTTAATGATCGGTGCGCCTGACATGGCATTTCCTCGACTTAACATGATGTCATTTTGGACCATGTTTCTGGCAACATTGGTCATGATAGCTTCTTTCTTTGTACCTGGTGGTGCGGCATCCGCAGGTTGGACCGGATATGTTCCTCTCTCTGCTGATCCTATTTATACGGGTGTCAATTGGGGATTGAATTTCTGGATACTTGGATTGGCTCTCGAATTTGTATCAGTACTGATGGGTGGCGTCAACTTCCTGACAACGGCCATTACTATGCGAGCGCCCGGCATGACGCTGTTCCGCTTGCCTTTGATGATCTGGATGCAGCTTTCAGCGGCTATACTCTTTATGTTATCAGTGGGGCCTACAATCGCAGCAGCAGTTTTGCTTCTATTAGACAGGATTGTCGGGACAGGTTTTTATGATCCAGGACAAGGAGGCGATCCGCTTTTGTGGCAACATCTATTCTGGTTCTTTGGCCATCCGGAAGTTTATGTTATCCTGCTGCCAGCGTTTGGCATCTTGTTAGAAATCTTACCGGTTTTCTCCCGTAAGCCTATATTTGCCTACCATATTATCATCTATTCAACAATTATAGCTGGTTTCCTAAGTTTCTTTGTCTGGGCACATCACATGTTTGTCAGTGGTATGGATCCTCGGCTCTCGCTGCCCTTCAGTATTACTACAATTTTAATTTCAGTACCTTTTGCCATTATCATCTTTGCTATGATTATCACGCTCTGGCGCGGATCGCTTCACTTTTCAACAGCCATGCTCTTTACCTTGGGAACTTTAACCACGTTTATTCTGGGGGGAGTTACGGGTATCTTTAATGGTTCACCGGCTGTTGACATTTACATTCACGACACCTATTTTGTGGTCGCCCATTTCCACTATACGCTGTTTCCGTCATCCATCTTCGCTACATTCGCTGGTATTTACTTCTGGTTTCCGAAGATGTTTGGCAGAATGATGGACGAGACACTAGGGAAAATCCATTTTTGGATGAGTTTCATTTTCTTTAATCTGACTTTTTTGCCAATGTTTGCCTTGGGTATGGGGGGGCACATGAGACGAATTGCTGATCTAAGTCGATATGATTTTCTAAAACCACTTCAACCAACGCATCAATTTATTACCGTTGCAGCAATAGTCATGGGGATTGGGCAAATTCCCTTCATCGTTAATTTTTTTAGAAGCCTATTTGCCGGTGAGCTTGCCGAATATAACCCTTGGCGAGCTAACACACTGGAGTGGGTAACCATATCGCCACCGCCACATGGCAATTTTGAGACAATACCAACTGTCTATCATGGACCTTACGACTACAGCCTTCCAGAAATCGAGGAAGACTGGCTGCCTCAGAATCAGCCGATTGAAGAATCTTTGTTATCAACTTTAAAAGGAAAAGTGTAAATGAATCGGACTTCTATTACCATGGAAAATCACGAGATTCTTCAAGGACGAACTGACATCGGTAAAATTGGAATGTGGTGGTTTTTGGCCTCCGAGGTCATGACGTTTGGCGGGTTTCTTGCCGTTTACATCCTGTACCGCTTGGCTAGTCGAGGCGCATGGGCAGAGACGGCTAGCCACGTCAGCGTGCTCATCGGATCCATTAATACCGTAGTATTACTCACCAGCAGTCTAACCATGATAAAGTCCGCTGAAGCTGTCGACAATGAAAATCGAAATAGTGTCCGAAACTGGCTCGGCCTAACAGTTCTATTAGGGATATTGTTTCTGCTGATTAAGGCAACTGAGTATTTTATCGAAATAAACCATGGGTTTACTCCTTTGACTAATCCATTTTGGAGTTTCTACTTTGCTTTGACCGGTTTACACGGACTTCATGTTCTAGTTGGAATTATTGTTAACTTGATTTTATTTGTTATGGCGTGTCGAGGGACCCTTTGGCCAAACATCCAACAGCGAGTTGAGTTTGCTGGTTTGTATTGGCATTTTGTGGATATCGTCTGGATCTTTCTTTTTCCACTTCTGTATTTCCAATACTAATAGACCTAACTGATTTGTGAAAGGAGAATGTTATGACAAACACCGAAAGGCCACATCCCAATTATGTCGCTGTATGGATATGGCTGATGTTGCTGCTAGCTGTAAGTTTAGTCGCAGTATATCTCCCTTTTTCTCAAGGGTTGACTGTCTTTTTAATCTTGGTCATAGCATTGGTGAAATCCGTTTTGGTTGCAACATATTTCATGCATTTACGGTTTGAAAGACGCCTAATCTTAGCAATAGCTATAATTCCCGTGATTCTCTTTATAGGAATGCTGTTGACCCTCCTACCAGACATCGTTTACAACCCAGTTGTAAGTGTTTTTTATAGCGCGGATACGCATTAAATCCCCAACGAAAGGAGAAGGGCATGATCAGAATATGCATGGGCTATGATCCAGTGTTGGCATTGGATCATTTTATCGCTCAGGAATCTATTATCACGACATCGAGCAGACCTGTTTTCATCTCGCCAATCAGTTTGAGTAACCTAAAGAGTGAGTTGTCTCGCGAAAGAGACCCTTTGCAATCCAACGATTTTGCTTTCTCTCGATGGTTGACTCCATACTTCTGTAATTATCAGGGATGGGCAATTTTCATGGATTCCGATATGGTTTTGGTTGATGATATTGCTAAATTATGGGATCTAAGAGACGACAATTATGCCGTACAAACGGCTAAACACGATTATACGCCTAAAACCGACTTGAAATTTTTGAATCGTGTGCAAACCAAATACGAGAAAAAGAATTGGTCAAGTGTCATTTTGTTTAATAATGAAAAATGTACAGCTTTAACTCCAGAATATGTGAATACTGCCTCGGGGTTGGACTTACATCAATTCAAATGGTTGGAAAATGATGGCTGTATAGGAGAAATCCCAGTGAGGTGGAACTATCTGGTTGGAGAATATGAAAAAATTGAATTATCTGAAATTTCTTTACTTCATTACACCATAGGGACACCAATACATAGAGAATATGAATTTTGTGATTATTTCGACGTATGGCAGTCATACTATGAAAAAATAAGTCGGAAAAGATACTAACGATGAGTGGTTAGAAGAGATTATGCACAAGAATACGACGTTGTCAGGAGTATTAAAAACGGTCTGTAAAATAGGCATGGAGTCTTTGATAGGTGCATTATTGTTGATGTAGATGAATTTCAAGAAGACGGAATTCAACATTCTGTAGTCAGTTGAACGCCCATAGATTTTCCGAGCATAGGATGCTGATTCCCACTATGGCTAGGCAGATATTAGGTAAAAGCGCTCAATAGTGCATAGATATGTGGAATTAACTGCCAACTGATTATGCTGATTTTTGGGTGATTATAAAGAAAATGTTCAAGTTAAAAAACAGAAAATTTCCTTAGTATTGGCGAAAAGTACTGGTAAAGTGTTTTTTATAGCGTCAAGATCAGATTGATTTTTTCGGTGTGATTTGAGCAATGCTGATCTGATTAATCAAGGGAGGGAAAAATACAAACGAATGACCAAGTCCAAGCTAGAGTATGAGACACTCATTAATAAATCACTTCTTGGGTTGTTAATTTTTTTGGGTACTGAAATCATGTTTTTTGCTGGACTCATAAGTGCATTTTTTATTTTACGTGCAGGAAGTCCATCGTGGCCACCACCTGAACAGCCTCGTTTACCTATTCAAGTAACTGGGATCAATACCCTCATTCTTCTTTTTAGTGGTTGTACCATACGCCAAGCTGTCAGTGCAATCCGCCAAGGACGTTCTAAAACAACAACCAGGTGGCTTCTAGCTACTGGTTCACTGGGAGTGATCTTTATTGGCGTGCAGGGATACGAGTGGGTTCAACTTGTCAAATATGGTTTGACCATGAGCTCCAGTCTTTACGGAGGGCTATTCTATACCCTAATCGGGGCCCATGGGTTTCACGTGCTGGTGGCGATAGCTGTCCTACTAACTGTAATTATTAAGGCTTTTTGCAACCGATACACAATAGATAATCATACGGGAGTCGAACTTTGTCAAATGTATTGGTATTTCATCGTCGGCATTTGGCCAATTCTGTACACTCTCGTGTATTTGTCTTAATTTTAATTTTCTTGAAGCGCTGGGAGAAGATGGTGTTTACTGTAAAATTCTATCCTTTGATTTTAGGAGTTATGTTGATGATCTTCTTCCATGTTTCAGTTGCCGTGGATGCCTGTCCAAAATGTTTTGGGACAAGCAGTCAGCAAGTATTTCTCACTTACTATTTCAGTGCCCTGTTTTTATCAGCAATACCGTTTGGGATTATAGTTTCGTCTCTAGTATGGTTGCGTCTACATAAACGAAGAATTAGTCATAGTAAGGCATTAAACAATTCCAGTGGGAAAGCTTCTACTGAATAAGGTTAACAATGTGTCAATTGGATTAATCTATGTATATGCGATTGATACGGAACTTGATTTATCACAACATAAATTTTCCAACTTAAGCTAAGATGGACTCAAATTTTTGGGCAATCGGTAAAAACATTTCATTAAACTACTGGTTACACATGGTAGCTCAATATTCACTTCTTTCGAAAGAGGAAGAGATCGAGATAGCCCAAAAAATCGAACGTGGTGATGAGTCTGCTCGAGAGAAACTGGTTCTGGCAAATTTACGACTTGTTATATCAATTGCTTCAAAATATCGGGGATATAATGTGTCTTACAGAAGATTTCATTCAAGAAAGAAGCATAGGTCTCAGTAAAGCAACTCAAGAATATGACTATCACCGTGGTTTTAGGTTCAGCACTTATGCGACATGGTGGATCTGGCGACATATAGTGAGAGCAATTAATAACAATTCTCGTTTACTTTCGTTTACTTGGTCGATTGAAAACGAGGTTGATTCGGCGTTGAAAGCCTATTAGCAAGCTACTAGAATAAAGGGTTCAAAACCATGTACACTGTTCATACAGCGTGATTTTTTGAACATCTGTTGAATAAATTGAATCCTGTTGAACCCCAAATTTTCACATTACGTTACGGTCTTGAAGGTGAACAGGAACACACGCTGCGCGAGATAGGAGAACAACTTAAAATGAGTGGAGAGCGTGTTCGGAAAATCGAGAAAGAAATCATCATTAAACTCCGACGCTTTTATGATAAAGAACGGTAATTTCCCATATCCAGTAGCATAGTAGTTAGACACAAGTAACCACTACTTGGAATGTCACATGTCATGCATATTTTAAATTGATGGCTTGACTTAGTTGGAATTGGACAGATAGGCGTTCCTTTTTATTGGGAATTTTAGTAGTGAACGATTAAGGATATATCTCCAAAAGAATTCAATTAATTTTCAAGAAACATAATATGCTGAGATCTGCTAAAATGAAGCAATAGATTTCTCTATTTGATTAGCCAGAAAATTAACAGTTTATAGAAGGGCTAAACCAGACGGAGGTTACCCAATTGATACTAGAAGAAAAAGAAAATAAGATTGATAATTATCTTGATGAAGATGCCTATAGGTTCTTATCCTTCCTTCAGTTTAGTACGCAGGATGAGGAAAACCTTAAAGCTTTATCAGAAGTTTTCAAACCCAATATTCCTGATATTGTTTCCAGTTTTTACCAGTATCTGCAAAAATTTGAAGATACCAGTTTGCTACTCACCGATGATATTATTAAGACACGCTTACTGAAAGCTCAGAGTCGCTATCTTGAAAGGCTAACGCAGGGAAACTATGATCATCAGTATCTAGCAGATCGAAAGAGGATTGGAGTAACTCACAGCCAAGTTGGACTTACAACTAAATGGTATATTGGAGCGTACAACCTGTATCTCCATCTCTTGTATCCATTAATATTTCAAGCCTACTCTGACAAACCTGAACAGGTGCAGGACAGCTTGCTATCTCTGACAAAGATCCTTATGTTAGATATGCAGCTAGCTATGGATGCATACATTGAACATCAGCAGTTGGAGTCACAACATATCCAATCTGAAAGATTCACAGCCATCGGGCAATTAGCAGCACAAGTCGCTCACGAAATTCGTAACCCGTTATCATCAATTGAACTGAACTTGGATCTTCTTGCAGATGAAATTTTGGATGAGCCAAAGGCAGGTACTCAAGAGTCCCGAAATCTGCTAAGATCAATTCGGAATGAGGTAGATCGATTAGCTGATATTGTCTCCGAATATTTAGCCTTTGCTAGAGTCCCTCGTTTTGAATTTGAGGAAGAATCTATGAATGCTGTCGTACAAAAATTTTGTCACTTTGTCAAACCACAATTGCATCAATCAAAAATCACGTTAAAACTTGATTTAGATGAAAGCTTACCTTCTTTATTGTTGGACACCGAACAGATTCAGCGAATCTTACACAATTTCCTTAAAAACGGCATTGAAGCTATGCCTGAAGGCGGGGAGTTTACATTTCGGACCCGAACTAAGTCTGAACATATTGTACTAGAGATTACTGATACCGGGGAGGGAATTTCCCACTCTGATTTAAAAAAGATATTCGATCCTTTTTTTACCACTAAAAGGGATGGAACTGGACTGGGGTTACCTATAGCGCAAGAAGTTATCAAGCATCATCAGGGCGAAATCCTTTGTGAAAGTATCCCTAAAAAAGGAACCAAGTTCTCAATCACATTTCCTGTATCTTTTAATAAAGAAGTTGAATCCGATCATAACATCCCTAGCAGAGATTGGTAGTAGTGAGTGCTTAAATTTCTCTCTGAATCCAGTCAATCGAAGGTTAGGAGGGTGTCAAGAATAGTGGGTTGGGAAAGCTTATTTTCTCAGACAGTTAGTGTTTCATTCGAAGTGTTTAACCATGACAAAGAAGAAAACGATATTGGTCGTTGATGACGACGCATCTATTCGAGAATCCTTCGAAAAGATTCTAAAACGAACAGGCTATGAAGTCCTAACAGCCGAGAATGGTGAAGAGGCTTTAGATATAATTCGCCAGCAATCAGTTGATTTAGTCTTAAGTGACTTGAGAATGCCGAAAATGGGTGGGTTGAAGTTGCTTAAAGCTTCCAAGACACTGTCTCCTGAAATCGAGGTGATTTTGATGACAGCTTTTGGTGATGTGGATGCAGCTGTTGAGGCCATGCAAGACGGCGCATATCATTTTATTCAAAAACCGCTGAAACGTTCCGTTATTTTAATGACTATTGCCCGAGCTTTGGAAAAGCGAACCTTGGTTCTAGAGAATCAATCTTATCGGAGGCTGCTGAAGGCTGAATTTCATTTCGGTAATATTATCGGGGAAAGCCTTGCCATGCGAGGCCTCATTGCCAAAATACAGCAGGTTGCCCCAAGTGGGGCTAGCATTCTTATTCTAGGAGAAAGTGGAACAGGTAAAGAAATCATTGCCAATGCTCTGCACACTGCTAGTTCACAAGCAGATAAACCGCTGATAAAAGTGAGTTGTGCGGCTCTTCCTGAAACCTTGATGGAATCTGAACTCTTCGGATATGAAAAAGGAGCCTTCACAGGAGCAAATGGTCGCAAACTTGGCCGCTTCGAATTAGCTAATGATGGAACAATTTTTTTAGATGAAATTGGTGATATGCCTACACACCTACAAGTGAAGTTGTTGCGCGTGCTTCAGGAAGGTGAATTTGAACGGCTTGGTGCAACTAAGTCTGTTCGGGTAAATGTTCGCTTGATTTCTGCAACGAATAAGGACTTGGTAGAAGAAGTCCAAGAAGGACGCTTCCGACAGGATCTGTTCTATCGGCTCAACGTGATTACTTTAGAAATCCCTCCTTTACGTAATCGGCGGGAGGATATCCTTCTGTTAGCGAATCATTTCTTAGATAAATACAACCAGAAGTACAACAAATCAATTCAAGGGGTTTCTCGAGAAGCTATAAGTTCTCTTGAAACTCACAATTGGCCAGGAAATGTGCGTGAATTAGAAAGTGCTATTGAACAGGCCGTGATACTATCACAGTCAAATTTAATCAATCTAACGGATCTTCCCGAGACATCCCGTCAAGATAAGATCACATCTCAATCATCAATTACTATTCCGCTCGGTAGTCCGATGAAGAAAATTGAAGAACAGGTTATTTCAGAAACACTGAAGATGACAAAAGGAAACAAAGAATTGGCAGCGAAGTTGCTTGGGATTTCATCTAGAACTATTTATCGCAAATTGAATTAAGATGATCAGGTGTACGGTTCGGGATAGGCCGCATAATGGGCTTGAGGTGTTCCATGACGGTAGTCATCATCGCAAGTAGTCAATAGATCTTGACTAAGTTTATCAACCAGGTCTGGATGATCTGTCGCCAGATCATCTTCTTCCCTATAATCGGCTTTGAGGTCGTAAAGCTGGAAAATTTTAGGTTGGTTAATATACCGGAGTTTCCAACCATCTACCGTGACTAATGCCGGTCCCTGCCTAGAAGCGTATACGATAAAATCATGTTGTTGTTGTGATTTACCTAAAAGTGTGGGTAGAAATGAGATGCCATCTTTTCCAGCCGGCATCTCCACCCCAATTAGATCAGCCAAGGTCGGCATAAAGTCAAAATTGGCTAGCATATGATCTGACACACTATCAGGTTCAATAACGCCGGGGAAACGAACTAGATAAGGAATTCGGGTTCCACCTTCCCAACTTGACCATTTTAGTCCGGCCATACCTCCATTACCATTAAAGATATCTCCACCCATATCGGAATAGAATTTGGTTTTGATATTGTCAAAAGGTTGCCCATTCAAATCCTGTTGCCGACCAGTTGTTCGACCTTGCTGTAGGGCGTATACTTCATGCCCGTTATCAGAAGAAAAGACGATCATTGTTCGATCGTCAATACCCAATCGTTCCAATTCCTCGAGAATAAGACCTACAGTCTGATCCAGTCTGAGAACCATCGATGCATACTCTTTCTCAAACGGGGTTAGATTCGGGTTATCTTTTACCTCTGGATGGATCTCAGGGATAGCTATCGGGCCATGCGGTAATTGAGATGGGTGATAAAGGAAAAAGGGGGTGTTTCGGTGGCGTTGAAGAAAATCCTTGATCTTCTGGTCGAAGATATCTTGAGAATAGACTGCTTTACCCTTCCTGTCCTGGCGGATTTCTGAATTTTGCGGTGACTCCCAATCGAGATGAACACCACAATCGGGACGGGTATTACCCCGAATTTCCACCATCTGTCCATTTTCAAAAAGGAATGGGGGGTAAAAACCGTGGCAACGTGCATGGTCATAGTAACCGTAGTGATACTGCCAGCCGTGGCGACGAATCCGGTCACCGGTGGTGTCAAAACCCCATTCACACTTGCCAATTTGCCCCGTGACATAGCCTGAGTCTGCGGCCACTTGAGGTAAAAACACTTCGTTTGCCCCCGTTTGGAGACCAGTTGTATGAATCAGTTCGTTTATTTCTCGCAAGGTGATCTGTCCAGCACTGAGTTGATTATAGATGCCACCGCGAGTATAAGTCCATGTTCCCCGATGACAATCATGAAGTCCCGTCATCATGCTGGCTCGCGATGGAGCACAAAAGGCACACCCGTAGGCCTGAGTAAACCGCATTCCTTCCCCGGCCAGTCGATCGATATTCGGTGTGCTAAAGTGCTGCTGGCCATAACAACTCAGCATACCTTGCCCCAAATCGTCGGCATAAATAAAAATGATGTTGGTTTTATTCTTCATATTCAGTTGTTAAATCTGTCAGCAACTTGTTTCCTAAGCTATATTCCCCATTTGGCTCTGGCATCTTGGATACTTATACGTCCTTCCGCTTTTGGAATCTGATCGGGGATTTCTCCCATGTGGCGCCAATCGACCTCAGCATCCGCCAACTGATAGCGTGTATCGCAACTCAGCCGGAATCGAGCCGACATATTGTCCAAGGAGCCATGCATTAAATACATGCCGAAAATCATGATGTCACCAGCCTGAAAAGGTGCCGAAGCCCAACGAAAACCAAGTTTTCCCATTAACTCGTAGGGGTCATGGCTGAACCATCCTTCCAGTAGGTCTTGATGCGCATCACTGGCACCATAGGTCTCTCTTAGCCTTTGGTGTTGGTGGGAGCCAAGACAGACGGCTAATGGTCCCATCTCCAACGGAATATCGTCTAAAGCCGTCCAGACAGTGTATAGTTCTTTGCTGCCGGCTCCCATATAGACCACATCGTAATGGGCACCCGTATTTTGACCCGGTGGGGTAGCCCGCAACCATTTATGGTCTAGCGACATCGAGGGGCCACCCAGAAAACTATCAAAAAAGGACAGGATTTTGTCCGAATTAACCACTTCTAGAAATCCCGGCAGTTGCTGTATGACCGAATGTGTAAATCCTAGTCCCCTCTGCTCGGATGACGCAACGGCCTGATCGATGGCGGCACCTTGCTGGAGGACGCCTTGTGACGACATGTAATTTAAGATTTCCATTCTAGCTCTGCTGATCAGAGCAGGATCGAAAAACCCTCGCAGGAGCAGATAACCAGCTAAGTCAATCTGTTGCCGCAGAGCAGAAATATCTCCTATCAGGTGGTTACCATCTTCCAACTGACAGATAGTTTGTCCAAAAACAAGCTTCTTACGCGCCATCGCTACTTCAGTACCATTAGGCACCTTAGCAAACTTAGGGGCGATGGGACGATCTGAGTATGTCATGTGTTTTTTTAACCTTTATATTCTGATACCATAGTAATCCAATCCATCATGTTCAATGACATTAGGTACTATATCATGAGAAACATAGTACTTTTGACAGAGTGATAGGCGGCTGGTATTCCTCCTAAGAATTGCATCACCTTATCTCTATCCCTGACCGCCGAAACGCCCAAACTCTCTAAAGTTGCCAAGCTCCTGAAACTGAGTTTCTTCTGTTCCCACCTCCTCAGCTAATTGTGATAAAGCCAAGTTGGAAGTGGCTAATAGGATTAATAAAACAATTATGTTGCAAACCCTAACTGGATATTTTGACATAATGCCTCTCTTCATACATGCTTAGTCATAGTTACTTAGACGAAATAATTTTAGGATCGTGCAATTGAAAATCTTTCAGGCTGATGGCTATCTCGTTTATCTTAGGCTATCTTCCTTCTGGATGAAGAAAAGAATGTAGTGCTACGCTGTCTTGGCACCTGGTCTTTTGCGTGGAAAAGAATTGCTACCAACAAGACAGCATAATCTCGGATTTCATCCCTTGTATAGAGGAATGTGTCTGATATAGATGGTGTGGTCACTAGTCGACTCGGTTCTTGTCATCGGCCTATGTTATTCGCTAGCCCCAATTGCCATAAGCGAACCCATCTCTTTACTCCGATATGACAATTGTGATAAAATGACTCATCTGGATTTTCAGTATAACTGAAGAGCGATGAACCGATACTTGATTCTGATTTCGTCTTTATGCTTACTTGCCATTTGTCATTCGATGGCGCACATTAATCAAATCCTGCTGTTGGTCGTGGTGGGGGTGACCGAGCATGGTGACAGTGCGCTGCAGCAGGTCGCGCAGTTGAAGGACGACGATTCAGCCCGTCCCCAGGCTAGGATCGTTGCAACAAGTGGCCGCCTCCGTCTGAACGAACTCCTCGCCTCTAACCGGATGGGCAGGCTCGACGACGAGAGGCAAAGCAGTGACTGGATCGAAGTCCACAACCCTGGCACCGGGACGCTGCGACTCGGCGGATACCGTTTGACCAACGATCCCAATGTTCTCGACAAGTGGACATTCCCAAACAGCCGGGTTCCAGCCGGCGGGTACTATATCGTGTGGATGTCCGGCCTGAACCGTGTCTCTCTGGCTCCGGAGGT
>Ga0207984_1000111_pt1 | contig 48199 bp, 38 predicted proteins | sample ETNtaG_30_FD_185760 | JGI IMG/M metagenome (GOLD analysis project Ga0207984, IMG submission 185760) | Marine microbial and viral communities from oxygen minimum zone, Eastern Pacific Ocean - ETNP201306PF43B (SPAdes) (version 2) | ecosystem: Environmental > Aquatic > Marine > Oceanic ...
CGCCGGTCCAGGTTGCGATCGATGCGGTCGCCGCGCCGGTCCAGGTTGCGATCGATGCGGTCGCCGCGCCGGTCCAGGTTGCGATCGATGCGGTCGCCGCGCCGGTCCAGCCGCTCGTCGATGCGGTCGCCGCGCCGGTCCAGCCGCTCGTCGATGCCATCTCCCAGTTCGTCCGGGTTCTCGTTCGGGGTTTCAGCGGCAGCAGTACCCGCGAGGGCAATCAGCAGCACCGTGAAGAAAACTGTCAGCTTCGCCATTTCCGTCTCCTTGCTTCGCGCGTTGCCTGCGCTCGATCCGTTCAACCCGAGCGCCCCAGAAAGGTTCCGGCCCATAAAAACTGAGGTGCGAGCGGGCTGCATGGAGATGGGCTATCCAGCTTTTCCGCTGCAATTTCAGGAAGATTCCCCATTGGCTATGTCCACCGACGTCAAGAGCATCGACTTCATGCCCGGCACCCCCCGCGCCGGCGCGAAGCCGAGCTACGACTTCATGCAGTCCCTCCTGAAAGACGAGGAGAGCCTGGGCACCCAGGACGATTACATCCGCCACGCCCTCGACGAAATGGACGCGCACGGCATCGAGCGGGCGCTGATCGGTGTGGGACTCGAGGACAAGACCGGCCAGCGGGCGCTCAACCAGCATCCCGACCGCTTCCTGCCCTCCTGCGGCGTCGACCCCAACCGGGGCATCGACGCGCTGCGACACATCGAGCGTATGCACGACGAGTTCGGGATCCTGTCCGCAAGCGCCTTTCCTGCGGTCTGTGTCCCCCAGGTGCCGATCGACGACAAGCGCTGCTACCCGGTCTGCGCGAAGTGTTGCGAGCTCGACATTCCGAAGGCAATCACCGACTGCGCCAACACCCGAGGTGCGGACAAGATCCTCTGCGCCGGATACTTCCCGATGGGTCTCTCGCTGGCGCGCATCTTCCGCGGCATGCCGCACGTGCCATTCCGCGACGAGGTCTGGCCCAAGTTCCTGCGTGAGAACGCCCTTCGAGTCCTGAAACTCGAGGGCTGAGCGCGGCGCGGTGACCTACACCCGGGAGTTGCGGTTTCGCGTCGACGAGTGCTGCGGGGAAGTATCGGCGCTTCTCGAACTCCCGCGAAACGCCGATCGGATGCTCGTCATCGCTCACGGGGCCGGCGCGGGGATGCGCCACACCTTTCTCGAATCGCTGTGCACGCGCCTCGCCGCACGTGACGTCGCGAGCTTCCGCTACCAATTCCCCTACATGGAGGCAGGCCACCGGGCACCGAGCCCGCGCCCGGTGCTCCTCGCAACGGTGCGCTCCGCGGTCGAAACCGCCGCGAAGCAAGCCAGCGCGCTTCCCCTGCTCGCCGGCGGCAAGTCCATGGGCGGGCGCATGACGTCGCTCGCAGCCTCCGGAACCCCGCTGCCCGGAATCAGGGGGATCGTGTTCCTCGGCTTTCCGCTCCACGCACCGGGCCGACCCTCGTCCGAACGGGGCGAGCACCTGCAAGACGTCGCCGTGCCGATGCTCTTCCTCCAGGGAACGCGCGACAGACTCGCCGACCTCGGCCAGGTCCGGCCGCTCTGCCGCGCGCTCGGCGACCGCGCCACGCTCCACGTGGTGGAGGGGGGAGATCACTCCTTCAAGGTGCCGAAGCGTTCCAGCCGAACGGATGGCGAAGCACTCGACGAGCTCTCAGACACGATCCGGAGCTGGAACCCGCGCTGAGCCTCCGGCACACACCCCGAAGTTCAGCACCGCCTCGCCGCCGACTGGGATGCGGCGACCGCCAGCGCCCGACTCATGAGCGACACGGAGGTATAAATCCGCATCCGGTCCGAGCTGTCCCAGCGCCGCGTAGGCCGCAGTGCAGAAACGCGCGGTCACGGAGCCGTAGCTATCCTAGAAGCCCGTCACACGAGTCAGCATGGCACAGCACCCGATTTCAGGTCGACTCTTCGCCTACGGCACGCTGATCTTTCCGGACGTCGTACACGCCCTTCTCGAGCGCACGCCCTCGCATGGGCCAGCACACCTCCCGGGCCACACCCGCTTCGCCGTGCGCGGGCGCAGCTACCCCGGCCTCGTGCCCGCCGAAAAGGGTGTTACCCCGGGAGTCCTCTGGGAGGGAATCGATCCGTCGGAACTAGCGATTGTCGACCGTTACGAGAGCGACCTCTACGAACGCCGCTGCATCGCGGTTCTGCCCAACGGAGGCGGCGCACCGGACGAGGCCGCCGTCTATGTGGTCCCCGACCGCCACCGCGGCATCCTCACCGATCGGGCCTGGGACCCGGACCACTTCGTGCAAGAGCACCTCGAAGCAACGGTGGCCTACTGCACGCGCTTCCGGCGCTCTCTGGCCGCCACCTGTGTATCCTGAGCAGCGTGGACATCAACTTCATCCCCGGCAAAGACCTGCCCGAGAACCGGGCCTGAGGCATCCGCAGCATGTCGGTCTACGGAGAGTTCAACCGCTCGCTCGAGGACTGCGTCGCGCTGCTGCGCGAGATTGATCCGCCGGATGCGGCCCGGATCGCGAAGTTCGAAAACGCAGCGCGAGAAGGCCGCCGCGATCTCACCTCAGCGGCGAACGGCCTCCTGGTCTGGCTGGAAACCGCGGGGCCGCCAGAGGGCGTCTCGCAACTTCAATGCGACGAACTCGCACACCGTGTCGATCACGTCGCCAGCATCTGCCGGGTGATCGTCGGAGGCACGTAATCCGAAACGCCGACCCGCCGGGGCGTTCGGGCCTCCCAGAGCGGGGCCGCGATCCAAAACCCGCGTCGGCGCCCCAGCGGTTGCGGAACGCCGGATGGCGGCGTCGAGGATCTTCCGCTGCACGTCCTCGGGAATGGGATCGGGCTTGAGGCGCCCCATGGCGAGACCCTGGTCCATACAGCTTCGTAGACACCCTGGACACGCAGCGTCGCACACTCGAATTCAGGGGGCAGCGCTGGCAGTTCTCCGGCACCCCGCCGGCGCGCAGCGCGCACGGGTTCCAGCCCGGCACGATATTTCCGCAGCCACGCAACAGCGCGAGCCGCGGCGTCTAAGGCGCAGCCACCCGTTTTCCGAAAACTCACTTGACCCGCGACCCAGGAGGGGTTGGGGCATGCCCCTGCGTGCACGAGGAATCCGATGGCCACGAGCTTGCGAAGGAGAGAAGCCCGAAAATCCATTCGGGGACAACGGGCGCTGGCCCCCGTGCTCATCGCCGCGTTCGTCTGCGGCCTGGGATGCGCGGCCCCGTACCCGACAACGCTGCTCAGAGACGGAGAGCGCGCCTACTACGAAGGCCGCACCGGCGACGCCGAACTCATCTGGCTCGAAGCGCTGGCAGATTCTGAAGCCTACGGCGATGACGACCCGCGCCTGGCGCAGAGTCTGCGAATGCTCGCGAACCTCCAGATCCACCAGGGCCGCTACGCCGAAGCACAGCCCAATCTCGAACGCTGGCTCCTCATCGCGGACCGCCGCGGCGAGACGCGAGATTACCGGTACGCCGACGCTCTCGATGCCCTGGCCGGCGTCGAGGTGATGCAGGGCAACCTCGCCCGCGCGGTCACGCTCTACGAACGCTCGGTCGAGGTGCGCGAGAACAGCTCGGGGGCCGGCGGGTCGTCGCTCGCCCAGACACTCGAGAACCTGGGCCGCACCTATGACGCCACCGGTCGGTTGGCCGAAGCCGAGGCGAGTCTCACGCGCGCGGTCGAGATCCGCGAGGCCTCCCTGGTTCGGAACCACCCGAGCCTCAGCGCGAGCCTCCATACGCTGGCCGCCTTCCAGCAAGCGCGGGGCCGCTACGCAGAAGCGTATCCGATCTTCGAGCGCGCCCTCGCCATCGCACGCAGCAGCAGAACCCGCGATGCGCGCTCCCACGCCACGCTGCTCTGGCAGGCGGGGTCCGTGGCGCGGGCCGTCGGCGCAAACGCCGAGGCGCTCGAAAGCCTCGAGAAGGCCCGAAAGCTGCGCACGAAGCTATTGGGGGAACGCGACATCGAGACCGCCGTCGTGGTGAACGAAATCGCTCTCGTACATGCCCAGCAGGGCAAGCTCGACGAGGCGGCCCAACGCCTCGCGTGGGTGCTCGAGATACGCACCGCCGCCTTTGGCCAGGACAGTGCCCCCGTGGCCGCCACGCTCAACAACATCGCCCTCGTCCAACGCTACGCCCAGCGCCACGACGACGCGCGGGAAACCCTCGAAAAAGCCCTGACCCTGCTCGACGGCAGGCGCAACCGTCTGGCTGCGGCCATACACACCAACCTCGGCGTGCTCGACAGGCTGCAGGGCAAGCCGCAACAGAGTGAAGAGCAGCTTCGGCTCGCCCTCGACGTCCAGCAGCAGGTGTTGGAAGGAGACCACCCCGAGATCGGCACGACCCTCCACAGCCTCGCCGAATCGCTCCTGATGCAGGGCGACGCTGAAGAGGCCGCGATTCAGCTGGAGCGCGCCCGGGCCATCAAGGAGCGCGCGTTTGGGCCGGAGCACTACGAGGTCGCGAACACCGGCGCACTGCTCGGTGTGGTTCACGCCGTTCGAAACCACTACGCGCTCGCGGAACGCGACCTCGGACAGGCGATCGCCATCTGGGAAAAAGCGCCCTCCCACGACCCGCTGCCCCTGGCCGTGGCACTCGTCGACCTCGCCCAGGTCCATCGGGCGCAGGGTCGCCCGACCGAAGCCGCAGACCTCTACGAGAGAGCCATTCCGATCTTCGAAGCCCAGCTGGGAGCAAACCATCCCACGACGTTGCGTGTCCGACAAAACGCAGCCGCCGCGCGGGCCGCCCGCAACGGCGGGGGCGACGCCATCCAGCGCCACCAGGCAATGCTCGAAGCGGCCCGCAGGGTATTGCCGCCCGGAGACCCGAAACTCGCTCAGCCGCTCCTCGCTCTCGCCACGGCCCAACTCGAAAGAGGCCGCTGCGAAGACGCCGGACCGAAATTCGCGGAGGTCGTGGCTCTGCTCGAAAAACAAGCGTCGCGCGAGCCGCGCGCCCTCGCCTTTGCAATCGGCCGGCGCGCGGACTGCCTCGTGCACCAGCGGCGCCACGCCGAGGCCGCACCCCTCTACCGGCGGGCCATCGCCCTGCTCGAGGCCGACTCACGGCCGCCGAACCCGCGCGAGTTCAGCAATCTGACGGGAAACCTGGCATCGGTACACGCGCTGCTCGGCCAGTGGGATCTCGCCCTCGCCGCCTACGAGCAGTCCCTCGAATTGCGCGATGCGATGCTCCCGGGCGACGACCCCGAACTCGCGGAGACCCTCGACGGTCTGGCGGTCCTGCTCGTTCGCCAGCGCGACTACGCTCGCGCCGAGCGGCTGCTCCAGCGCGCGATGGGAATCCACGAGTCGGCGGACCGCGTAAACCCGGTGGCATTCGGTCATACCCTGAGCAGCCTCGGCCTCCTCTACGCCAGCCAGAACCACATGGATGCGGCAGAGACCACGCTGCTGCGAGCCCTCGACCTGCTCGAGCCCGCGCTCGGCAGCGCGGATCCGCTGGTCCTTGAAACGCGCCGCGAATACGACCTGGTCGTCCGCGCGCGCCGACTCGGCGCGAAGAAAGTCGAGGGCCTCTAGCGCCGGCTGGCGCCTAAGGGGCAACCATCCGGCGATAGCGCAGACGGGAGGGCCGATCGGCGGCTTCGCCGAGCCGGCGGCGCCGGTCCTTCTCGTAATCCTGGTAGTTGCCCTCGAACCACTCGACGTGGCTGTCGCCTTCGAAGGCCAGGATGTGGGTGGCGATGCGGTCGAGGAACCAGCGGTCATGGGAGATCACGACCGCACAGCCGGAGAAATTCAGCAATGCGTCCTCGAGGGCACGCAGCGTGTCGACGTCGAGGTCATTCGTCGGCTCGTCGAGGAGCAGGACGTTGCCGCCCGCGAGGAGCGTGCGCGCCAGGTGGACGCGGTTGCGCTCGCCGCCCGAGAGCTGTCCGACGAGCTTCTGCTGATCGGCGCCGCGAAAACCGAAGGATCCCACGTAGCTCCGGGCGTTCACTTCGCGTTTGCCGACGCGGATCCGTTCCTCGCCGCCAGTGATGACCTCCCACACCCGGCGCTCCGAATCGAGCGCGTCGCGGCTCTGGTCCACGCATGCCAACACCACCGTGTCGCCCAGGCGCAGACTGCCTCCGTCGGCCTTCTCCTCACCGACGATCATGCGGAACAGCGTGGACTTTCCGGCGCCGTTTCCGCCGATGACACCGACGATTCCACCGCGGGGCAGGCGAAAGTTGAGATCGTCGACGAGCAGGCGATCGCCGAAGCCCTTTCGCAGGCCCTCGGCCTCCACCACGAGCTCCCCTAGGCGGGGCCCCGGCGGCACGGCAATCTCCGCCGTCCCGGCCACGCCCTGCTCCTCTCGCGAAGCGAGCTCTTCGTAGGCTCTCAGACGCGCCTTGCTCTTCGCCTGGCGTGCTCGCGGTGCCATCCGCACCCATTCGAGTTCGTGCTCGAGCGTGCGCTGCCGAGCGGAGGCCTGTTTCTCCTCCACGGCGAGCCGCTTCTGCTTCTGCTCGAGCCACGAGGAGTAGTTGCCCTTCCACGGAATGCCGCGTCCCCGGTCGAGCTCGAGAATCCACTCGGCAGCATTGTCGAGGAAGTAGCGGTCGTGAGTGATCGCAACGACGGTTCCCGGGTACTCCTGGAGGTGGCGCTCGAGCCAGGCCACGGATTCGACGTCCAGGTGGTTGGTCGGCTCGTCGAGCAGCAACAACTCCGGCTTCTGAAGCAGCAGGCGGCACAACGCCACCCGGCGCCGCTCACCTCCGGAAAGCGTCGCCACGTCCTGGTCCCCAGGCGGGACACGCAGCGCCTCCATCGCAACCTCGAGGGTGCGGTCGAGTTCCCAGGCCCCAGAAGCGTCGATCGCGTCCTGAAGCTTCGATTGTTCCTCGAGGAGCGCATTCATTTCGTCGTCTTCGAGCGGTTCGGCGAAGCGTGCGCTCAACTCCTCGAAGCGGCGCAACAACTCGCGAGATTCTCCGACGCCTTCTTCGACGTTTCCGCGCACGTCCTTCGCCGGGTCGAGTTCGGGCTCCTGCGGCAGCCACCCCACCGTCACTCCGGGCGTCGGCCGGGCTTCGCCGACGAATTCCGTGTCGACACCCGCCATGATGCGCAGCAGGCTGCTCTTGCCGGCGCCGTTGCCACCGATCACACCGATCTTCGCCCCGGGGAAGAAAGCCAGGGTGATGTCGTCGAGAATGACCCGGTCGCCCGAAACGACCTTGCGCAGGTCCTGCATCGTGAACACGAACTCGGCCATCGGCGCAGAAACTAGCCGACTCCGCCGGCACGCGCGGACCGGGCGTGAGAATTCCGACTCGGTTCAACGGGTGTCCGAGGCTCGTCGGGTCGCTCGAGATCCTCGCGGAGGTGCTCCACTCCCCAAGAGTTCACGGACCGACATCGCAGAACCGGTTGGACCTCCTGCTAGACTGATGACCCATGAGCATCGACTTTCGGTCCAAGGCGGGCAGCGTCTCGCCGGCGGCGGGTGACCTGCCGCTGTGAGCGCGTTCGGCCGCATCCGGACCTTCTGGGCCGTCCCCACCTACCGCTTCGCGATGTCCTTCCTCATCTACCTGGCAGTCATCGCGATCGCCTTCCCGGTGCTTCGCAACGCGCTGGGAGAACTCATCCACGCATCCGAGGTGGCCACTGCACACATCGTCTACTACTTCATGGCCCTGTTCTCGTCGGAAGTTCGGGTGGGGCCCGAAGCCATCGTCCGCTACGGCGGATTTTCGGTCACGATCATCGAGGAGTGCACCGGGGTATACGAAGCACTGATCCTCAGTGCGGCACTGCTCGCCTACCCCACTCGCTGGCGAAACACGCTCCTTGGCTTCGCGATCGGAATCCCGATGATCTACGTCATGAACGTGGTCCGCATCATCGCGCTAATCATCGTGGGGCGGTACTCAAACCGGTGGTTCGATTTCATGCACGTCTATTTCTGGCAGGTCACGATGATCGCCATGATCGCAACGGCCTGGATGGCCTGGCTGTGGTGGGTAGTGAGGGATGAGACGGATCCTGTACCTGCTGGCTGAGTTCATCCTGTTGACGATTCCGCTCACCTGGGCATGGCTCCGGTGGGGAAGCGATGCCTATACGAGCCTGATCCTTGCGGTGATCGACCCCCTCTACGAAATGTTGGGAGCAACTCACGTGAAGCGGGGCCCCACCGGGCATCGATTCATCAGCTATGTGCCATTCCTCGTGCTGATGGCGATCACACCGCGGATCCCTACCCGGCGCAGGATCTGGGGCACCCTATTCGGCATCCTGGTCATCTTCTGTTCCCACGTGGGAATGCTCTACGTCGCGGACCGGGCCTACACGGAGCACGAGAATGACGGGGCCGCCGTGGCGCAGCTCTTTCCGTTCCTACTCGTGACCGACGGACTGCCCCTGATGCTCTGGTTCGTGCTGGCCCGCGACTTCCTGCGCTCCGCGGTGCCGGGGCTGCGCGAAAAGCCACCGTCCGAGTGACGCGGGGCCGACGCCGCGGGCCGCCCGGTCGTCGCATTCGAGCCGATTCACGCGACATGCCTCGCGAGCCGGGCTGCCGCTGACGGAGCAGCGAATGGCCCCGCTCCCGACCACGACGGTGTCGGAGGCGCTCATCCGCCGGCGACGCGTGCGAGGGCGTTGCGCAGTTCCTCGGTCTCGTGTTCGAGGCCCAGGAAGTGCTCGGCGATGCGACCGCCGTCATCGACGACGAAGGTCGCAACCAGGTGATCGATGGTCCCGTCCTCCTGACGCCGGCTGCCGACACCGAAGCCCTGCAATACGGCGGCGACGGCGTCCGGCTCCCCGGTGAGAAAGCTCCAGTGCTCGAGGTCTGCACCGCGCACCTCGGCGTAGGCGCGCAGGGCTTCCGGCGTATCGCGCACCGGATCCAGGGAGATCGAGACGAAGCGGGTCCGCGAACGCAGCCCGGGCGAGAGTTCGCGCTGGAGCCTCACGTGGCGGCTCGTCAAGATCGGACAGGGCCCCGGACAGCGGGTGAAGACGAAGTCGACGAGGAGAACGCTGCCGCGAAGCCCAACCGAAGAAACCGGCCGGCCCGCCTGGTCGACGAGATCGAAGGACGGTGCAGGGGAGCGCAAGTCCGCCAGCGCTTCGAGTCCCCCCGTCTCCACGGCCCGCTCCGCCTCGTCGCCCACCACGCGCGCCTCGACCACCCGATAGCTCCTGCCATCGAAAGCGATGGTGAAATCGATCACCTGTCCCCGCGAGAGCGCGCTCAGGATCTTCGCGTCGGGCACGTCGAACGACATGGTCATGGCAGACATGAAGCCCGGGATCTCGTCATGTTCGATCAGAACCTGCGCGTATTCGCGGTGCACATCGCGCACGACACCGTGCGCCCGGTGATGCTGAACGCCATCGATGCACGCTGTGAGGAAGAGGAGCGCCGCGAGCGCGCTCCTCGCGAAACTCACGACAGATCCGCCCGGAAACGCTCCTCGACACCCACCACCCCCATCCGAACCGTGCGGTGCAATGCGCGCTCCACGTCGCGGCTTCGAATCACCGACTCGCTCAGCTCGCGCAACGTCCGTTCCCCGAAACGGCGCGCCAGGAATTCGACCATGCCGTAGGACTGGAGATAGGCGAGCGACGCATCTCGGGGACCGAGACCCGCAAAGCTCGACGCACTCAGGGTGGAAAGTGGCAACCAGTTCCCGCTGCGGCTCGCCCGGATGAGCGCGCTGCGCTCGTCGACGCTGAGCTTCCGCTTCGAGAGGGTCCGCGCCTCGAACCACTCGGCGACACCCTCGTTCAGCCAGGCGGGCAACACCAGCGAAGGGGCGACCGCCTGAAAGGCAGCGTGAACGAGTTCGTGATGGAGCACGCGGCCAAGGCCGACCGTCATCTGCGTCGTGCCGCGGATGTGGATCGCACCGTTGAAGAAGCCGGCCGCAGCGAAACGAAACCGCCCGGAAAAGCTCTCGTCGAAGACCACCGGGTCGTAGACCCACACCTCGATGCGCCGCGGCGGGCGCAGGCCGAGGAAGTGATCGAGCTGCTCGTAGGCGACCTCGAGCTCGTTGAGCACCTGCTGCTCGAAGCGACGCGAGCCGCGCAGGCCTCCCACCTCGTCGATGTCTACGTCCTGGAACAGGACGAAGTGAGAAGAGGTTCGTTTCTCGAACCGACCGTCGGCACCCCGCTCCGCCGCCGACACGCCGCCCGCCAGCACCGAGAATGTGGCGACCAGGACCACAGCCCACAGGTTGGCGGCTCTAGCGCGCCCGCCGATCAAGGGCTCCGAGCCATCGCGCTTCACAGCGCTCAGCTTATCAAAACGTGGATCAGAAGCCGGCCATGCCGAAGGTGAAGTACGTGGCCGCACCCTTTGCCGCGAGCTTCAGGAGCTGCACGAGAGCCTCGCTCACCTCGTCGACGGGCACGTCGTTCGGGCAGCGCGCGGCCTGGATGCCCCGAAACAGGCCGACCTGTTCGCCGATGCGCTGCTCCCAGTGGGAATTGCCCAAGTGGTTCGCGCGGGATTGCATGCCGGCGACGTGATCGATCTGACGGCGCAAGCGCGCGCATTCGGCGGGATGCGCGTTGGCCTCCCGCATCGCGAGCTGCTCCCGTGCCTTTTCGGCACTGAGCGTCTGCCCGCTCGCCGCGGGTGCGACGAAGACGAGCATCAGGAGCGACACGACGAGTAGGTTGCGCATGGATCCCCCGGGGCCGCGAGAAGCGGCACCCCCCTCATCGGCATATGGGGAGCGGCGGTGTAGGGCTAGAGGGCGTCCGAGACCGACGCGGCCGTGCGATGGGCGAGCGCCATACCGGTCCACATCGGATTCACCGACGGACATCGGGGAAAGACCCCGGTGTCGGCGATGTAGAGATTTTCAACGTCGTGGCAACGCCCGAACTCATCGACGACCCCGCGGGCCGGATCGCCGTGCATGCGGGTCGTGCAAAAGGCGTGGTTGCCTCCGGTCCCGAAATCCCCGGAGTTGAAGTCCTTGTTGCGCAGCACCTGCGCCGCATCCAGCGAGTGGATCTCTTCCGGGACACCCTGGACACCGGCCATCACGCCACGCGCACCCGCAGCAAAGGCGATCTCGGTGAGCGTGTACAGCGCCCGGCTGAGGATCGAGACTTCGCTCCGGTGGAGCCGCCAGGAGAGCCTCGGGGAATCCCCCCAGCGGCGGGAACGCACCGTCCCCACAGACCGGTTACAGCTTCCGATGGCGTCCCAGACCACGGAACGCGGAAGTCGGGCCAGGCGATTCTTGAGCGCGTGCCCAGAGCCGGGCATGCGGACGGCGAGCACCGCGGGGGGAGCCCAGAGTGTTTCGAGCTTGTAGCCCTCGCGCAGGAACTGGAACGACTGGTAACCCTGGGTCGCACCAAAGCTCGGATCGACCTCGTCGTCGAAGAACGCGGTAATCGCCACTCCCGGGTGAAAGCGCAGGTTTTCGCCCACCTGTCGGGATCGGTTCGCGAGGTCGCCGCTCTTCTGGAGGAGTACCGGCGTCGCCATGCACCCGGCCGCAAGCACCACCGCCCGGGCGCGCACCTCGAAACTCGCGGTGACACGACCCGTGAAGGGCGTGACGAAGCGCCCCCGGACCCCGACGGCGCGCCGACCGGCCACGATCACCTGCTCCACCCGCGCCGAGGTCAGTACCCGAGCGCCGGCACGCAATGCCGCAGGAACATACGTGATGTCCACCGATTGTTTGGCACGTGCTCGGCAACCCGTGAAGCACTCCCCGCTGCCGCGGCAGCCGCGCACGTTGCGCTGAATGGGCTCGCTCGCGTAACCGAGGGCATCGCAGCCTTCGCGGAAGAGCGTGTTGCGGCGTCCGAGCACCGCTTCCGGCGTAGGCGCGATGCCGAGGAACTCTCCCACGGCGTCGTAGTGCGGATCCAGATCGGCGCGCGTCGTGTGGCGAAGTCCGTAGCGCTCGCACCACTCGTCGAGGACGAACTCCGGCGTGCGAACGCAGATGGCAGAGTTCACGACCGAGCCTCCACCGAGACAGATGGCCTGCATGGTGGGCATCACCGTGCCGAGCGTGGTCCGGAGTCCGCTCTCGCGCATGGTGCGCGCCATCGAGATCGCGCTGTCCAGTTCGAAGTCATCGGGCGTGAGGGGGGGACCCTCCTCGAGCAGCACGACGGAGTGCCCCGACTCAGCCAGCTCTTTTGCCGCAACCCCACCGCCCGGACCCGACCCCACCACGACCACGTCCGCTTCCTCGACGCTGTCGCCGCGATAGTCCGCGAATACGCGCAGCGCCCCGCTCACGGACCGGTCTCCGCGTAGCGCGGGTCGATGGGCGCTTCATTGGCGAGTGCCCCCCCCGGCCCGATCACCCGCGGCGCGAGCCCGAGTTCGCGCAACACTGGCGGGTGCGACAGGTAACCCATCGTCACGATCGCCCTCAGACCCTGGAAGACCAGGCGCCGCGGAGCCAGCCGGCTGATGCGCCAGCCTTCGAGCGCCGCCTCGCATTGGTCGAGCCGCAGCGACGAGAAGCGGCGAAAGCCATCGAGCCCCGGGGCGGGAAAGAAGAGCGTGGCGTGCTCGACCAGGAAGAAGAGCAGCCGCACCAGCAGGCGCACGCGCGGCTCGAGCTGCACCAGCCAGCGATCCGTGTGCACGGCAATCCGCGCCTCACCACCAGAGGGAGATACCGCGCCACCCGCCGGAAAGATCGCCGCGGCCGCCGCCCTCACGAAGGCGGCCTCACGGCGAGAAAGGCTCAACAGCGGCGCAACCGGCGGCGCGTGGCCCCAGAAGACCCGCACCAGCACCCAGGTGGAAAGCACCAGGGCAAAGCCTCCGCCGACAGTCTCATTCAGCACGCGCGTAGGATACCGGCGGGAAGGCATCCGGCGATTTCGTCCCCGAGACACCGAAGGGCGCTCGTCGCGCGCCCCGAGGCTCAAAGGTCGGATCCGGCGCCGCGGCGGCCGGCCCTCGCGTTTGCACTCTGCCCGGGAGGAAGCCCCCGGGACCCGGTCGTCGAAACGGACGTCCGGAAGCGCTGGGAGAGTCACGTGGGCCGGGGGCCTCCCGGAGCGGCAGAATGCGCCGCCATCTCCCACTCAAGCTTCGGGAATCACATTCCGATGCAGAGGGCGACGTGGAAGGCTCGCGCCATACGATCCGGATCCTGCTGGCGGCGGTGCTCGCTCTGGCAGTCGGACTCCAGGTGGCCGCGGTTTTCACCACGAACGTCCACTGGGACGAGTTTGCCCTGCTCCACCTCGCGGACCTGACCGCCCATAGCGGAAGGCTCGAGGCCGGCGGCCGCGCGGGTCTGGCGGTGGCGATGCTGATTCCGCTCGTCGAGGGCTGCGAGAGCGAGATCGAGGTGATCCGGCGCGCTCGCCTCCTCTGGGTGGGGCTCACGTTCCTCTGGCTCGCCGGTCTGACGCTATGGCTCGCGCACCTCGCACCGCGGTCGCGCACGCGCTGGCGCGACGCGGGCTTTGGCGTGGCTTTGCTGGCACTGACTCCCGCCTGGCTCGACAGTTCGCTGCAAGTGCGCACGGACCACATCGCGCTGGCCGGCACAGCGTGGGGCGGCGCACTGCTGCTGCTTTCGTTGCAACGGCCCGGTCTGGCGCTGGCCGCCGGCGCATGCTTCGGCCTGGGATTCCTCGGTTCTCAGAAAGCTCTCTATGGAATCGCACTCGCCGGCTTTCTGACCGCGGGCGTCACCCTGCGGGAGGACCGCCTGCGCCCCGCCCGGGAAACCCTGCGCTGCGTCGGTCTCGCGCTGGGCTTCGTCGCCGCAGTCGGACTCTTCCGCCTCTGGGCGGGCGCGAACTTCGACGTTGCCGAAACGTCTCAGGTCCATCGTCCGCTCGACGCGCAATTCGTCGCCCAGGGGCTTTCGCTCTTCGATTTCTACCGCAATACGATCGGCTGGAGCCAATACCGGAGCATGCTCACCGACCTCGTGCCCCACACGCTCTTGGCCGTTGCGCTCATCGCCGCAACACTCCACGCCCTGCGCACGCGGAACACGAACCGCGGCGCGCTGTTTCTCGCCTGCGGCGCACTCACCCTCGGCATTGGCGTGGCCCTCTTCCACGCCGCCGCGTTTCGCTACTTCTGGCTCACGCTCGGAGTCTTTCTCGCAGCAGCATTCGCACTCGGGCTCGAGCCCATCCTGGCGCGCCTGCCGGCACAGGCCCGAGGGACGGCGATCGTCGGATTCGCGGCCCTGCTCGGGATCCCCGCCGCACTGCACGGGGCAGCCCGGCTCTCCGACGGCCAGGCCGTACAGCGCGAGAGCCTGGCGTTCGTTCACCGCAACTTCAGCGCCGAAACCGCGGGCTTCCACCCCGAGAGCGGGTTGTTCTGCCAGGAGGGAGCCCAACCGCTTCCCACGTTCTTTTCGCAGCACATCTACAAGCGCTTCGCCGGCCCACATCGAGCGCACCACACGCACCGCCTGCTCCAAACGTTCCGCGAGACTCCCGTTGCCTTTCTCGTGCAGTCGTTCCGTCTGAACCAGTTTCCGCCGGACGTGCGCCAGTTCTGGCACGAGAACTATCAGCCCTACCAGGCGTCGGTATTCGTGGCCGGGCGCCGGTTTTCCGGCACTCGCGGAGAGAGCGCGAATTTCGAACTGCTCGTGCCGGGCCGATACCGCTGGCTCCCGTCCGGTGGCGCCACGACGCTGGCGATCGAAGAGCGCGTGCTGGCCCCAGGCGAGAGTGTGACGCTCCAGTCCGGTCCGCACACGGCTCGCTTCGTCGAGACGGTTCCCGACGGCCTGCTCGTCCTCGCACTGAACGATCCACCGGGTGAAGCGCCCGTCGCCTTCTACCGGCAGCCGTGATGGGGAGAGCCGTGAGAGTCGCCCTCCTGACCCCGATCCTGGCGCCCTACCGCGTGCCGGCCTTCCGCGCCCTGGCATCGACCCCAGATTGGGACCTCCGGGTCTTCGTCAACGCGGAAAGCGAATTCGACCGCTCGTGGAATGTGGACGCCCAGGATCTCGACGTCGAATTCCTTCCCACCCTGTCGATCCCGCGCCGGGACCGAACGCTCCACCTGGCGGCACCCTGGAGCCTCGGGCGCGCGCTCGATCGCTTCGGTCCGGATGTGGTCGTCAGCGCTGAATTGGGAAGCCGCAGCCTCGGAGCGCTCCTCCACTGCCGACGGCGGCGGGTTCCCCTCGTCCTGTGGGCGCTGCCCACGCGGGCACACATCGACGGCGCCGATGCGCTGCGCCGGGCCGTGGGCCCCTTTCTCCTGAAGCGCGCCGCCACCATCGCCGTTCCGGGCAGCGAGGCGCGCCGCGCCCTCCACCAATGGGGGGTCGAAGACGCGCGCATCTTTACCGCACCCAACTGTCACGACACGGAAGGCTTCGACAAAGCGCTCGCCGCCGTGGACCGCGACGCGTCGCTGCACGCCCTTCGGGCGGGCCTCGGTACGCGCGAACGCATTGCCCTGGTCGCGGGGAGACTCTTTCCGGTGAAGGGAACGGCCGAGCTGCTCGCCGCTTGGGACTTGCTGCCGCCGAACCTTCGAGCGGACTGGACGCTGCTTTTCGTCGGAGACGGCCCTCTCGGCGAACGCGTCGTGCAGGCCGCGCGCGCACACCCGTCGGGTGAAATCGTACGACTGCCCGCCGTACAGCCCGTCGATCTCGTGGAGTTCTACGCCGCAGCGGACCTGCTCGTCTTCCCCAGCCTCGGAGATGTCTGGGGCCTCGCGGTCAACGAAGCCATGGCCTGTGAGCGCCCCGTCCTCTGTTCGACGCGGGCCGGCTGCGCAGAGGATCTCGTCTTTCCGGGGGACACGGGCTGGCTGGCCGACCCGGCCGATCCCGAAGCCTTCGCGCTCGGCCTGGAACAGGCGCTCACCTGCAAAACGCGCGAGACCCGGGGCCGACGCGCGAGAGAGTGCGCCGCGAGCTTCACGCCCGATGCAATGGCGGAAGGCTTTCGCCAGGCGATTCGAGCGGCGCTCCGCCGCGAGGAATAACCGGCGGCTCTTTCCGCGCGCGTCGCGAGTTCCCTCCACTGCGGCGGCATTCCATCGGCCACGGGAGCTGGACACCCGGAGACGTTGAAGCGACGCCTCAGGAGAGCCATGCTTCCCGAAGACCCAACCTGGGGCTCCATGAATTCCGACCCGCATCCCGCCGCTTCGAACGAACGGATTCCGCGCGTCGTGCTGATTCTGCTGCTCCTGGCATTCGCCTGGGTGTTCTTCGCCAGCGCCTGGCTGGCCGACGACGCCTGGATCACGCTGCGCACGGTCGACCAGTTCCTCGCGGGCAACGGGCTGCGCTTCAACGCCTCCGAGCGCGTGCAGGCCTTCACCCACCCGCTCTGGGCCCTGCTCCTGGTCGCCGCCGGCGGTGTAACCGGCGAGTTCTACGTCACGACGCTCGTCCTTTCCGGTCTCTGCACGGCAGGGGCCCTGGCGCTTCTCGTGCTGACGATCGCACGCAGCGCCGCCGGCGCCGTGCTGGGCGTCGCGGTGCTGCTCGGATCGAAGGCCTTCGTCGACTACTCGAGTTCGGGTCTCGAAAACCCGCTCGTCCACCTGCTTCTCGCCGGCTTCCTGGCGCTCTGGCTGGCCCAGGACGGAAGACGCCTGCTCGCGCTGACGCTCGTTGCCGGCGCGATCGCCACCGCGCGTCCGGACGCCGTGCTTCTGGTGGCACCCGCGCTGGCCATCGCCGCGATTCGGCGGGGGCGCGACGCTCTGCGACCGCTCGCGGTCGGCCTCGTGCCCCTGGCGGCGTGGACCCTCTTCTCGCTCGCCTACTACGGCTTTCCCTTCCCGAATACGGCCTACGCAAAACTCGGCAGCGGCGCCCCGGCCGCCAGCCTGGTCTCACAGGGCCTCGCCTATCTCTGGGACGGGGTAACGCGCGACCCGGTGACCGGCCTCGCCCTCGTGTTCGGCTGCGCCGTACCGGCGGCCCTGGGCGTTCGCGGCGCGGGAGCCGTGGTCGCCGGCGTTTCGCTGAGTCTTGCCTACGTGGTTTGGATCGGGGGCGACTTCATGACCGGGCGATTCCTGGCCGCGCCGGTGTTCTGCACCGCTGCGTTGCTCACGCGACTTCCCGCTGAGCACCCGCGTACCCTCACCGCCGTTGCCGTCGCGGTGCTCGGGATTTCCTTCTTCGGTTCACAACCCCCACTCACCACCGGACGGGACTACGGCGTCGGCTGGCCAGCAGAGACCGGCAACCGCGGCATCGTCGACGAACGCGCCGGCTACTACCCGTTTACCGGGTGGTGGCGCGTGCTGTCCGTCGAAACGAACCCCGAGCAACACCCCTGGGCCCGGCAGGGCACCACCGACCGGGAGCACCCGACGCCGGTGAAGGTCGCCGGACCGGTGGGCCTCTACGGCTTCTACCTCGGCCCCGACAAGCACCTCGTCGACGCCTTCGGGCTGGTCGACCCGCTGCTCGCGCGCCTGCCGATCGAGCCCGATACGGAGTGGCGCATCGGCCACTTCCCGCGCCGGCTTCCCCATGGCTACTACGAGACCCTGGTTACCGGCCGAAACCAGATCGCGGATCCCGAACTGGCGGCACTGTGGGCCGACCTGGCCCTGGTGACCCGCGGTCCGCTCTTTTCGCAGGCACGCTGGGGCGCGATCGTGCGCCGGAACCTGGGTCTCGCACCTCAGCCCGTCGACAACACGTTGCGGTAGACCGAGAGAAGCCGCTCCACGCGACTCTCCGCTGCGAATCGCTCCTCGAAGACTTCACGGGCCTCGGCACCGAGTGCCTCGCAGCGCCCGCGGTCGGCCGCCAGTGCCACGCAGGTCCGGGCAAGAGAGTCGGCATCACCGGCGTCGAAGAGAAGACCCCCGCGCCCCCCGTCCACCAGCTCCGACAACGCCGTCGCCCGTGGCACGACGATCGCGCGCCCCGCGGCCAGGGCCTCAGCCGGCGCGAGGCCAAACGTCTCGTAGCAGAGCGAGGGCGCCACCAGGAACGCAGCGCGCGCGAGCTCGGCACGCACACCTTCTCTGTCGAGGGCGCCGGTAAATCGTACATTGGGAAGCAACTTGGCACGTTCTCGCAGCGCGGCAGCCTGCGGACCGTCGCCCACCAAAGTGAGCGGAAACTCCGGGACCGACTTCCAGGCGTCCAGGAGCAACGCCCCGCCCTTTTCGGGCGAGAGTCGGCCAGCGAAGACAGCGCCCCGCCCCGGCGCACCCGTCACCCCCGGATCCTCGACTGGATTCGGCACGACGCGGATGCGTTCCGCCGGAATCCCGCTCCCCGCGAGCTTCCGAGCCGCAAAGGCGCTCGGCGCCACGAAACGCGCCACACGTCCCCAGGTTCCGCGCCGTCGGTGGGTCCTCGTCGCGTCGGCCCAGACCGCCGTCGCGAGCCGGGATCCACGCCAGCACCCGTGGCGCACCGCGTTCCAGGGCCCCGCGGTCACGCATTCTTCACAGTTGCGCCCCTCGCGCCAGAAGTCCCCGCGCGCGCAGGCGAGGCGGTAGTTGTGAAGCGTCTGCACGCCCGGGACACCCCGGTCGAAGAGAACCTGGTGAACGACGGGCGTGAGCAGGGGAAAGAAATTGTGAACGTGACCGACATCCACGGGATTCTCGGCCAAAAACTCGTCCACCCGCGCCATGATGTCGGAACCACCGCGGGCTGTGAGAGCCGCACGAACTGCCCCGGCGCGCCCGAGGGAAGCGCTATCCACCACGAAGGCCCGCACGTTGCAGCCGGCCTTGCGCAGCTGCTCGACTTCGGAATCGAAGGCGGCGTCTTCGCCCCCGCGATTTGCGTAACGGTTATGGAAGAGCGCAACGCGCATCAGGCGTATTCCTGAAAATCGAAGCCCAGAAGCGCCCACAGGTGCCCGGCCTGGGTGCAACCTCGCAACCACACGCGCGCCGCAGCGGCGCGCCCGGCCAGCGCCGCGAGCGGCAGGCCGAGTATCACCAATGAGAGCGCGGCGAGAGCTCGGGGCACACCGCGCCGCGCCGCCGTCCAGGTCCCGAGCCGGCGTTGTTCCAACAGCGTCGTCACGAAGCCGCCGCGGAAGGCGCGCCGCATGAGCCAACCGAGCCGGTGACGCCCCGGCGGAATCAGCTCCTGCACTCGCGCCGTGTCACACCAACAGAACTGAGCACCGGCGCTCCACATGCGGGCAAAGAGCTCGGTATCACTCCCCCCGCGCAGGCCGAAGTGGGGATCGAAGCGGCGATCGTCGAACAGGTCAGCGCGTACCAAAGCGTTGTTTGTCGCAAACTCGCCGGGCCCGACGGACGCTCGATCGGCGAGACGAGGACCGGAGAAGAACCGGTCGACGTCGAGCCAGGGCGTAACGACCTCCTCGACCCGGCGTTGCACGGGACCGAAGAATCCGTCACAAGCCACCGCATCGACCGCGGACCAGTAGGCCTCGATCCAACCGGGATCGACCACTTCGTCGTCGTCGACGAAGGCGATCCATCGCCCTCTCGCCTCTTCCACCGCCCGGTTGCGCGCATGGGCAATGTTGCGACGCGGCTCCGCGAAACACCGCATCGCAAACGGCGCCGCAAAGCCAGCGAGAAAGGCAGCGGCCGAACCCGCCGGGTCGTTGTCGACCACGATCAACTCGACACGAATTCCTTTGGGCAACCGCATCCGGGCGAGGCTCGTCAACAGCCGCGACAGACCTTCCGGGCGGCGACAGGTCGCAACGCAGATCGAGACGTCGGCGGCCACGACCTAGAACGCGCCTCGGCGCGTCAACACCGCACCCACGGTGCGCACCAGGATCGAGAGGTCGAGCGTCACCGAACGGTTGCGGATGTAGTAGAAGTCGTACTGCAGGTTCTCGTGCATCGGCAGGTCCTTTCGCCCCAGGATCTGCCAGAGCCCGGTGATTCCGGGTTTCACGGAGAGCCGGCGCCGCTCCCACTCGCCATAGCCGTCGACGATGAAGGGCATTTCGGGCCGCGGACCCACCAGCGACATGTCCCCCCGGAGCACGTTCACCAGTTGGGGAAGCTCATCGAGACTCGTCCTCCGCAACCAACGCCCCGTTGCCGTGACGCGGGGATCCTCGGCACCACGCGGCGCTTCGGCATAGCGATCCACGTCATGTCTCATACTGCGCAACTTCAACATCTCGAAGGGAGTGCCATTTTTCCCGACGCGCCGCTGGAGCAGGAAGGCCGGACCGGGACTGGTGCACCGCACGCGCCACGCGCACCAGGCCAGCAATGGCGCGGCGAGAAGCAGTGCGGCACACGCACCGACCAGGTCGAAGGCGCGCTTCGCGGGCTCGTAGAACGGGTGAGCACGCTGGCGCCCCAGACGAACCACCGGCAGGTCGTCGACCAGATCGAGGGGCGAGCCCGCCGTCAGCACCTCGAACAGATTCGTAACCACGCGGAAATTCACGCCCAGGTCCTCGCACTCGAGAACGAGCGAGAGCATCCGCGTGTGACCGATCCCCGGGTCCGCGACGAACACCTCGCGGGCACCGGACTTCTCGACTATGCGCCGCAGATCCTCGACGTCACCGAGAACTGGATGCCCCGCCACGTCCTTTTCCCCGTCGAATCGCTCGTCGAGAAAACCCACCACGCGATAACCGATCTCCGGGTGGTCCTGGAGCTTCTGGAGCAATCGAATCGCGGTGACGCCGGTACCCACGATCAGTGCGGGCACGTCGTGCGCGCCCGAGATCCGCAAGCGGCGTTCCAGGCGGTGGAAGAAGATCCGACTCGCGCCCTGGAGTCCGAAGTTTAGACAGACGCTCGCGAGCACCACGAAGCGCCCGAAGTAGAACTCGCGGAAGAAGAAGCCGACCGCACTCACCACCAGCAGCCCGAGCGCCGCACTCTGGAACACACTCTGCAATTCGTCGACCAGCGTCTTCATCCGCTGGCTGCGATAGATCCCGAAGAGCCAGCTCGTCAGGATCCAAGGCAACACGATCAGCGGCAGCACACCGACGTAGATCTCGAGTTCGTTGATCGGCCCAAGGGTCGGAACGAGCGCGCACCGCAGGCCGTAGGCGCCGAGCCAGCCGAGCGCGACCAGGATGCAATCGGTCGCGATGTGCAGACGACGCAACGTGACAGAGTCGGGGCCGGACATGGGGCGCCCTTGCTTGCTTCAGGCACCGTGAACCCGGCGGTATTCTTCGTAGCGGTAGCCAGCCAGTCCGGCGAACCGACCGGTGCCGAACGAAACGAGTTGGAGCCCCCGCGTCGCAGCGGGACGGCCGCCCCAGACGAAGGAGATCTGCATTGCGGTGCCCCTGGCGATGCACCAGCAGGCCTGGGCCACCAGCTGCCAGCGCTTTGGTGCCAACCCCCGGCAGTGCCGGTCGATGAAGACGCTTCCGTTGCCAATGCGGAAGGCGCGCTGAAGCAGCCACGGCAACCTCACGCGACTGCTCGGAATGAACTCCTGAACCGGCGCGTCGTCGGCCCATACGATGCGATACCCGCGAAGTGAGAACCGCTGGAAGAGTTCCGCGTCGTCGGAACCCGTGAGACCGAGGCGTTCGTCGAAGAGCCGGTCGAGGCTGGCGAGCGCGCGGGTCGAAACCAGCACGTTGTGCGTGTACGCCGTTTTGAGCTGTTGGCCAGTGGCATAGCGCGGCCGGTCGAAGAACGGCTCGAGCCAGGCTGGCGCCGGGGATTCGAATACCGGGAGCACGGGGCCCCGCACGGCATCGGCGGCGTAGATCCGCTGCACGCGCAACAGCTCCGCCAACCAGTCCGGGGCCGGAACTTCGTCATCGTCGATGAAGGCCACGAAGTCGGCGCGACCCAGTGCAACTCCAAGCGCGGCGTTGCGCGCCTGGGGAATCCCCCGACGCTTCTCGGTCCGGTAGACGAGCGGATGGCAAAGCCAGTCGCACGCCGCCTCGCACACCTCCCTCGCGGTCTCTTCCGGGTCGTTGTCGACCACCACGATCCGCAGGTCCACGTCGGGCCCGACGCACAGCTGACCGAGCCCCCCGAGCAGGCGTTGCAGGCCGCGGGGACGCCGGTAGGAGGCGATGCAGACGTCGACCTTCACCAGACGAACATCGACCCGTCGGGACCCCAGCTTGAGGCCCAGCACCGAGCAGCTTCCCGCGGAAACCCCAGCTGGCAGAACTGGATTTGCGCGCCGGCCCCCGCCGCAAAAACGCGCGGGGCCGGGTTGGCGAACAGGAGCCGGTCGCAGGCCGCCCTACTCCAGCAGCCGGCCCTGCGCCGCGAGCTGATCGCGAATCCACTGGTAGGTGAGTTCGAGCCCCCGCTCGAGACTCACCTGGGGAACCCAGCCCAGAACCTGGCGCAGGCGCGTGTTGTCGCTGTTGCGCCCGCGCACTCCCTGGGGCTTCGAGGTGTCGTAGCGCTTCTTCACGGGTTTGCCTGCCGCTCCCGCCACCATATCGACCAACGCGTCGATGCTGATCATGCGGTCCTGCCCCAGGTTGAGGGGCTCGCGGTGGTCGGATCGCATCAGGTGGTAAATACCCTCGACGCAATCGTCCACGTAGCAGTAGGAGCGCGTCTGCTTGCCGTCGCCCCAGATCTCGATCTCGTCGTTGGGCCGGGCGAGGGCGACCTTGCGACACATCGCCGCCGGCGATTTCTCCCGGCCTCCCTCGAAGGTGCCGAGCGGTCCGAAGATATTGTGGAAACGCACGACGCGGGTGTCGAGGCCGTAGTCCTCGGCGTAGTGGCGGCATTGGCGCTCGGAAAAGAGCTTCTCCCAGCCGTAGCCGTCCTCGGCGTCCGCCGGGTAGGCGTCCTCCTCCTTCAGGGGTGCGACGTCGGGACTTTCCTGGAGCGACTGCGGATAGACGCACGCCGACGAGGTGTAGAGATAGCGACCCACAGTATTCACCCGCGCGGCCTCGAGCATATGTACGTTGATCAGCACGTTGTCGTGCATGATCATGGCCTTGTTGGCCTCGATGAAGCCGATGCCCCCCATGTTGGCCGCGAGGTTGTAGACCTCGTCGACACCGCGCGTCGCCTCGAGGCAGGCGTCCCAGCGCCGCAGGTCGAGGTGCTCGAACTCATGAGCATGCGTCGCCTCGAACTCGGGTTCCTTCACGTCGACGCCCCGCACCCAGTAGCCCCACTCCACCAGGTGCTTCACCAGGTGGTGGCCGATGAATCCGCCCGCCCCCGTCACCAGTACGCGGGCCCTGTATGCCGTCACCCAGAGTTCCTCCTTGCGACCGTGTGGAAGAGAAAGCGGGAATTGCCAACAAGGTAGCGGCGTGCGAGGCGCCGCGGCTCGTGGGCAAATCGGAAGAGCCACTCGAGACCGCGGCGCTGCATCCAGCCCGGGGCCTGCGGCTTCGCACCCGCCAGGAAATCGAAGGCTGCACCGACACCGACCAGGGCACAGGACAGGCGCTCGCGGTGAGCCGCCATCCAGCGCTCCTGCTTGGGGCAGCCGAGACCCACGAAGACGACGTGAGCGCCGGAGGCCTCGATCGCCTCGCTGATTCGTGCGTCCTCGTCGGAGGCGAGGGGAGAGAAGGGCGGTGCAAACGCAAAGGGGATCTCGAGCTGCGGATGGCGTTCGATGAGCCGCGCGCGCAGGGCGCCGAGCACCGCGGGTGTTCCGCCGTAGAAGCCGACCGGGACGCCGCGCGCTGCCGCCCGCGCACAGATCTCCAGCGTGAGGTCGGGACCGTAGACCCGGGTGGCACCGGGAATGCCCTGGCGCCGGAGCGCCCACACCAGCGGCATGCCATCGGGTGTGACCCGATCCGCCGAATTCACGAGCCGCCGGTAGTCCGGGGCGTCGAAGCCTTCCATCGCCATGTGAGCGGTAGCAACGCAGACCATGCCCCCGACTCTCGCGGCGCCGATCTCGAGCACGGTCTCGGAGCACTCGGTGTACGAGGTGGCATCGACTCGCATTCCCAGCACACGGCGCGACTCCGGGACGGCGCCGAACGCGAGCGCCCCTTTCCGGAAATCGGACGAGTCGTCGGCCTGTTGGGAACTCGCCTGCGAGGAGAGCATGCCCCTGCATCGGCTCGGAACGCACCCCGATTGAGGGCGACACGCGCCCGGAGAGCCCCTCGCGAGAGCCCTGGAGACCCGGCCGGCCGCGAGCCGCGTGCGGCCGAGCCGTCGCCAGGCAATTTCCGCCCAGATACCGGTAAAGAAGCGCGGCCATTGCTTCGATAACGCACATCAGGGGGGGGAACCGCACCGGAGGAGGAATCGTGGGCATCCGAACCGTCCTGATGACCACCGCTGCCGTGGCGACCTGCCTGGCCTGCCGGGCGCCGGAGCCGGCAGATCCGTTCATCGCGATCTTCGCCGCGCGAACGACTAGCGTCTCGCAGTTCCTCGACCGTCTCGCCCAACTCGAGGACACCCGCATCGGGCGCCGTGCCCGAGAGCTTCGCGCGGCGCTTCCGAAGTGCCGTGCGGTCGGCGCGTGGGTGCCCGAACCCGACGCCGCGGCACTGCTGGCGGGGCTGCGCTGCATCGGCGAAGACAGCCGGCTCGTGGCCTTCGATCGCCTGCGCGGCAACCGCGACTTCGCGCTCGACTGGCAACTCGACAACGGGGAAAGCGTCCGCGTACGCGTGGACTTCGACCGCTCCGAAGACGCCGATGTCGAGCTGCTCCTGCCACGCGGTACCGCCCACGGTGCGGGGACGCTTCTCGTGCCCGGGCCGGACTCCCCGGGACCGGCACAGCTCACCGGAACCGATGCACTCGTCCACGTCCGGCTGCGGCCGCGCGACGGCATCGACCTCACTGCCCTGGTGGCGGGCGACCCCCGGGCCCAGCAGCTCTTTCGCCTGAAGAGCCGATTCCTCGCCAGCACCATATTCGATGGCACCTGGGAGGCAGCGATCTACCTGCCCACACCGGGCGAGGCGGCGCCGCCGCTGGCTCTGGCCCTCGGCTTCCGCTCGCGCACCGCCGCCATCGCCGCGATGGAGGAGCTGATCGAAACGCTCCGCTCGACCTGGCCCGTCGCCCGGACGGAGTTCTCCGCGAACGGCGCGCCCGGCACCTGCCTGCCGAACCTCCGGATCATGCCGGACCTGGCACCCTGTTACGTCGCCACCGATCGCGCGCTCGTCATCGGCTGGAATGGCGCGAGCGTCGAACGGGCGCTCGCGGGCGGTGCCCCGGGCTTGAAACCCGTCGGCGGACTCCTCGTAGAGCTGGCGCGCCTGGCCGAGGCCGACTCGAACCTGACCGGAATGCCGGTCACGGGTGCGCAGATGCCGTGGACGCGGCTGCACGCCGTCGGCCGGGAGGAAAAAGACGGCGTGCGCGTGCGCGTCCATCTCGAGGCGAGGCGCGGGACGTGAAAATCCGGATTGCTCTGCTCCTGGGCACACTCGTGCTGGTCCTGGTGGTGGGATTCGTTTCCGTGCGCCGCGTCGGCGACCAGATCTCGGTGCTCGGTGCCTGCGAGGCGGCGCGCGACGGGCGCTGGAGCGATGCGCTCGCCGCAACCGCCGACCGCGTCGGCGGGGACGAGACGGGCCGCGCGGCCGTCACCTGCCGCTGTCGCGCGCTGCTCGCCACGCAGCGCGGCGACGAATGCACCGCACTGCTCGAGAACACCCTCGCCGAAGAGACGACGAAGGACTGGGTCCCGGCACCGGACCTCTCGGCCCACCTGATCCAGCTCAGACGCGACGCCGGACACGCGCGGGAAGCCGCCATCCTGGCGCGCCGCGCGAGCCGGGCCTACCCCGAGAACGCAGACCTCTTCTTCCTCGAACTCGTGACGCGTGGCGCCGTCGAGGACGAGTCCGCCGTGCTCGCCGAACTCGAGAGGCGCATTGCACCCGAAGGGCCGGCGGCCGCACGCATGCGCGGCTCCCTCGCCAACCGCCACCTCCTGCGCGCAGACCCCGAAAGCGCGCTGGCGGTGCTGGGCGAAAACCCACCGGACGGTGCGGGCGATGCCGCAGCACTCTGGCACGAGGCGCGTGCCTCGGCCTTCGCGAGCGCCGGTGACCTGGCGGGTATCGATCGCACATACGAGCAATGGCGCCGCCGCGGAGGCGACGAGACCGAGCTGCGGGCCCGCTATGCGCTGACCCTGAGCCTCGGCAAACTCGAGGCCCCGGGAGAGAGCACCTTGTCCCGGCTCGAGCGTGCCCTCTCGAGCGGACCCCACGAAGACCGGTTGGACGAGGCGATCACCATCCGGCTGGTACTCTCGCTCGTAGCGGCGGGTCGCATCGACAACGCACTCGCCGCGTATGACCGCGGCCGCAAGCGGTTCCCGCTAGAAGGCCTGACCCGCGAGGAAATCCTGCGCTCCGCGGAACACCGGCGACTCGCCGGCGCGAACGGCGACGCCGCCCCGGCGCTAATTCACTTCCGTTTGGACCCGGCCCGACCGGGCGCGCACCTCGAAGTATCGCCCGGCCCCGGCCAACCCGTCGACGCCCCCTACGAACACTTCGAGCTGACGACCGGCACGAGCGTGTCGCGCCAGCCCGGCGTCGCCCCGGTTCGCTGGGTGCTGCGCGATGCATCCGACCGGACACTCGCCTCGGGCAGCATCTCCCCCGCGCCGGGTGGGCAACCCGTGGTCCAGATCGGGGCCCGCCCCCCCGCACCGGACGCCGAAACCGATCTCTCGCGCCGGCCTGGCGACGACCGCCGCCGCCTGGTGATGCTGCTCCTCGACTGCGGAGACTGGCGGATCGTCCAGTACCTGCGCGCGCGCGGCGAGCTCCCCGTGCTTTCCCGTCTGCTCACGCGCGGGCACTCGGCGGTGCTCGCCAGCGATCCGCCGCTCACGGCCGCGGCGCTCGAAGCCCTGGTGTGGCCCCAGCGCACGGCAAGTCCGGGCCTTCTCGGCCTTCTGCACCGCTACGGAACCGAGCTGGCGGGACTGGCGACGATCGGCGACAACCCCTTCCGCGCGCTCGAGTGGGTGCTGCCCGAATCCCCCGACCTCTTCGAAGTTCTCGGTGCCGGACCGCATACCGCCGCAAACCTGCTCTTCTCTCACGGCGGCGTGAAGGCCGGACGGCACGGCGATATCACCGGACCCGACGGGGCTCACCGGCGCTTGCCCCTCGGCACCGCCGGGCGGGACCTCAACGCCCGGGAACGGGCGGACTTCCCCGCGCTCGCTGCAGTCAAGCGCGAGCGCGATGCGATCCACCTGCGTCGGATCGCCGCCGAATTCGATGCCGCCGAGCACCTCGTGGATGCGGGGAAAATGGACTTCGTGGCCCTGCGGATCGAGTCCCTCGACATCCTGACCCACGCGCACTTTGCCTACGCCGTGCGCAGCAGACAGGACGACGGCAAGGGACTCCTCTTCTCGGTCTATCGCTACCTCGACGCGCGCCTGGGGGCCTTGCACGATCGACTCGACGAAGACGACGTGCTCATCGTGATGTCGGACCACGGGATCCGCACTGCCATGGAGCATTCGCGCTTTGCATTCTTCGTCGCCGCTGGCGAGGACGTGCCGCCGGGTCGCGCGCCGGAAACACCCGCACTTCGGGGTGTGTCCCGCGCCATCGCAGATATCCTCGGTGTCCCGACTGCGTGGCCCGACACCGGGATCGCTCCCTGGGCTCGCCCCGCGGCGCTTGCACGCGGCCCAACCGCACCCCACCCTGCCCAACACGCACCGTAACCCGCGGAGGTTCTCTGGGACGCGCCGCCGTCGTTGTCGCGATCGGAGCTGTTGGCATTTCGTGCGCGGCCATCTTCGTGCGCTTCGCGCTGCCGGCGCCCCCGGTGGTGACCGGCTTCTACCGCATGGCCATCGCGTTGGTTCTGATGGCGGGCTTCATGGCGCTGCGCCGCACCCCGCCGTCGAGCTTTCGACCGGGAGCAGGTGCAGCATTGGCCTCGGGCCTCTGCTTCGGAACCGATCTGGCGCTCTGGCAAACCGCTGTCGTCAAGACCTCGGTCGCCAGCGCAACCCTGCTCCTGAACACGACGCCCGTGTTCCTGGGCCTGTGGACGGTCCTGGTACTCCGAAAACGGCTGGTGCCGCGATTCATCGTCGGCGCGGCGACCGCGATGTTCGGTGCCGCGGTATTGCTCGGCATCTCGTGGAGCGACAGCATCGACTGGGAGGGTGCCTGGCTCGCCCTGGCTGCGGCGCTCTTCTACACCGGCTACCTGCTGCTCATGTCCGCGGCGCGGAGCAACGCGGAGGTGCTTCCCGCCTTCTTTCTCGCGACGGCCGGCGCAACGCTGGCCCTGGGATCGATCGCCGTCGTGCGCGGCGACCCGTTGACCGGATTCCCCGCGACCTCCTGGGCGGCGATGGTCGCCGCGGCACTCGTTTCGCAGATCGGTGGTGTTTTCGGAATCGTCTGGGCGCTGCGCTACATCCCCGCGACGCTGGCATCCGTCGTACTGCTGGTCCAGCCCGTTGGCACCGCGCTTCTCGGCTGGCTCATCCTCGGCGAGGCCCTCCACCCGGTCCAGTCGCTGGGGGGTGTCGCCGTGCTGGTCGGAATCCTGCTCGCAGCCCGAGGACCGGTCGAAACCCCGCGCTGAGACCTGCCGGAAGCAGAGACCGGTGCGAAAGACCACAAACCCGAGAGGTTCTTGTGGAACGGCGCGTACGCGCCGGGGATAATGCGCACACCCGGAAACGCGAGGCGCCGAAAAACCCGTCATGAGCTGGAAGCCGGAAGTCGAGGGCATCGAGGAACGACGCAAGCGCGCAGCGGAACTCGGGGGGGCCGACTCCGTCGAGCGCCAGCACGATCGCAACCGCCTCACGATCCGCGAGCGCATCGACACCTTCGCCGACCCGGGAAGCTTCCGCGAGCAGGGGCCGATCGCCGGACACTCCGACGTCGGCGAGGATGGCTCGCTTCGATCCTTCGCAGCGGCCAACTACGTTCTCGGGCTCGCGCGTGCCGATGGGCGCCCCGTGGTCGTGGGCGGAGAAGACTTCACCCAGCGCGGCGGCTCCCCGTCACCGGCGGGCCTGCGCAAGAGCGTCTACGCCGAGGATCTGGCGGTGCAGTACAAACTCCCGCTGATCCGGTTCCTCGAGGGCGGCGGCGGCAGCGTCGTCGGCGCCAAGGGCGGCAAGGGCCCGCGGCCTCCGGGCGACGCGGTGTACGCGAGACACCGCTTTCTCTCGATCGGCCGCGCCATGGAAACGGCACCCGTCGTTTCGGCGGCGCTCGGCGCAGTGGCCGGATTCCCGGCGGCCCGCCTGGTCGCCTCACACCTGGCGCTGATGACGCGACACACCGCCCAGGTGATGGTGGCCGGACCGGCGGTGGTCGAACGCGCCATGGGAGAAAAGCTCACCAAGGACGAACTCGGCGGAGCAGCGGTCCACGAGCGCAACGGCGTCGTCGACCTGGTGGTCGAGGACGAGGCCGAGGCATTCGAGACCACGCGGCGCTTCCTCGGCTACCTCCCCACCAATGTCTTCGAGCTTCCACCGGTCGTTCGCTGCGACGACCCGCGCAACCGGTGCGAAGAATCACTGCTTTCGATCGTGCCCCGCGAGCGGCGCAAGATCTACGCCATGCGCCGCATCGTGGAGGCGGTCTTCGACACCGGCTCCTTCTTCGAAATCGCGCCCCGTTACGGACCCGGCCAGATCACCGGTCTCGCGCGGCTCGACGGCCGCCCTGTGGGCGTCTGGGCGAACGACCCGCGCTTCTATGCGGGCGCCATGACCGCCGAGGGCGCGCGCAAGGTGCGCCGCTTCGTCGATCTCTGCGAGGCATTCCACCTGCCGCTCGTCGCTCTGGTCGACGAGCCGGGCTTCATGCTCGGGAGCCGCGCCGAGGCCGCGGGCACGATCCGTTTCGGTGCAGAGACACTCTTCGCCGTGGTGCAGTCCACGATTCCCTGGGCCACGGTAATCGTGCGCAAGACCTACGGCGTGGCGGCCGCAGCACACTTCGGCCCGGGCGCCTTCGTGCTGGCCTGGCCTTCGGCCGAGGGCGGAGCGCTTCCCATCGAGGGCGGCGTGGCGGTGGCATTCCGCCGCGAGATTGCAGAGGCCCCGGATCCCGAACTCCGCCGCCGCGAACTCGAGGATCGGCTCGCCGGCGCGCGATCGCCCTTTCCGCGCGCCGAGACGTTCGGAGTAAACGACCTGATCGACCCGCGAGAAACGCGACCCCGGCTCTGCGACTGGCTCGACTGGGTCGCGCCGAGCCTGCGCGAGCACGTGGGAGTCCGCACCCACGCCTCCAGGCCCTGATTCACACTTCGTCCGGTTCGAAGGTCCCGAGAACGTCGCGGTGGTAGGCGCTCAGGCTCTTGAAGCTCGCGAAGGGTGTGCCGGCGACGGATGCCGCGTCCGGCAGAGGCGCTGCACCGGACCGACCGACGAGCTGCCCAACGAACGCCCGCACTGCGGCGAGCGGATCCTCCGCTCCCGCGGACAGGGCTCGGATGTCGAAGCGATCGGTCCGCAGCCGCACGACCTGCAGCGGCGCGTCGCCGAGGGATCCCCAGTTGAGAACGAGGTCGATCACGATCACCTTCTTCGAAGCGAGACCCGGAACAACGGCCACGGCAACGGCCTTCATCCGCTCGAAGCGCACCCTCTTCCCGGCGCCATCGAATTCGATGCGGAGTCCCTCCGTGTCGAGCCGCACCGGAACGGCTTCCAAGCAGTGAAGCTCGCGAGACTCTTCCTCGAAGTCGATTCCACCGGACCCGACGACCGAGGGCTCCGCTCCTTCCGGCAGCGCCACGCCCGCGGGCCGGTAGACGTGGCCGAGGCGCATGCCTTCCGATGCGGCGGTGGACTGCGGCAGCGAGGCCAACCGTTGCTCGAGCGCCCTGCGCTCCTCCAGGCCCAGCCCCGCGGAACCCAGCGCGCGCTTCGCCGCCTCCCGCACCAGGTCCGGATCGAGGTCCGCGGCCTCCTCGGCTACCCGCGCAACAACGGTGGGGTCCTCGTTTCCCCGCTCGAGGGCGCTGAGCAACGCTCGTCGAGCCGCCACGCTCTCTCCCGCGTCCCGCAGCAGCGGTGCCATACGCAGCAGCAACGCGATTTCGGCTTCCGTGTCGAGTTCGCTCGTCACCAGTCGAAGCCAGTATTCGACCGCATCCGCTTCGGCGCCGCTCCGCAACGCCTCGCGAATCAATCCGATGAGCGCCGGTGCGGCCTCGTGCGCCCGCCGCAAGTCACAGCAGACGTCCCAGAAGGCCAGCACCACGTCCCGGTTCCCGGCGTCGCGCTTCACCCGCTCGACGAGATGCCGGTAGGCCCGCTCTGCGTCTCCGGCGTTGTGCTCCTGAATCGCCCGCTCGAGCCCGGAATCGGTGGTGGGCGCGCGCAGCGCCGCTTGTAACTCGGCGCGTTCGATCCGGCCCTCGAGTCCCAGCAGCCGCACGCCCAAGGCAGCGAGTGCGCCGCCGGCAAAACCTCCCATGAGCAGCGCCATCGATGGGTTCCAGGCGCCGAGCCGCGCCGGATCCGCCGCTTCGCCGCGTGCAATCGATCCCTCGAATCCGAGCCACACCGGAAGCCACAAGGCGAGGGCGGCGAGCAAGAGAGAAGGGGCATAGATCACCCGGCCCCGCTCGTTCGCGAAGCGCACTGCGAACGCACCCACCAGCCCGGAGGCGAGGCCCGAGGTGCCGATGATCGGATCGGCGTAGAAGGGGTGCTGGTAGAAGAACGCAGCCATGCCGCCCAGCGCGCCGGCGGCGACCACGCAGGCGTGGACCGCTCCCCCCCAGGCGCCCTCGAGCACCCGTCCGATCAAGATGAGGACCCCGAGGTTTGCGAAGAGATGGAGCACGCCACCGTGGAAGAAAACGTGGGTGAGGAAGGTGAGCGGATGCCGCTCGGTGGCCCGGGCGCCGAATTTCCACGCGGGGTGGCTCTCGATGCGCTGTTTCGTCGCTGCGATCATGCGGTCGAGTTCGGCCTGCTGCCGGAGGATCACGCCCCGCGGCACCGGCGGTGCCGCGCGCTCGACCCGGTCCCTCTCGTGGTCGCGCCGCATGAGACCGGCCTGCTCGGGAGTGATGCGTTTCTCCAGCAGCGGCGGCAACTGGAGATAAGGATGCCGACGGAGGGTCCGGGCTGCCGCGTCGAGCTGGGTGTCGACCACCGCCTCGACTTCGACGGCTCCGAATTGCGTGTGGAGGAAGCCCAGGACGCAGATCAGCGCCAGCACGTACGTGACGCACGGAAGCCGCCGTTCCATTTTCGTGCGAACGGCAGAACGAAGCCCGAACTGTAGGGGGGAGTTGGGGAATCGCTAGACTGAGCCCGCCGATGAGGATCCGCACCAAACGCATCCACAGGCTCGCCGCCGTGGGTCTCGCCTGGGCACTGGGATGTGGAGACGCCCCGGACTCGACCCGGCGGGCGGCTCCCGAGGCCTCGGATACGACCGCAAGCGCCGAGCGGGAGGAGGAACCCTCGGCCTACGCGCCCGGGGCACGCCCCGACGTCGTCGAAAGCCCGAGCGAGACGGCCGAGCGGGAGGAGGAACCCTCGGCCTACGCGCCCGGGGCACGCCCCGACGTCGTCGAAAGCCTGCGCGAGACGGCCGAGCGCGAGCGCCACGCCTCCGACGGCGGGGGGCGCGCCTGGGTCGAGCGCACCGAGCCCACCGAACTGCGAGTCGGGATCCCGGCGCAGATCACCCTGGGATTCGAGGTCGGGCCCGAAGGAATCGCCGAGGGCGGCATGATCTTCCTGCAAGGCCCGCCCTTCTGGGGCTGGACTCCCCCTCAGACGCACATACCCGAGTTGCCCGGATACACGACGGTCGAAAGCGATGCCGAAGGTGTGGAACTCATCGCCGAAACGGTGACGGACCAGCAGGTCGTGGTTTTCGAAGTCTCGGGACGCGCGCTGAAGCCGGGCGAGCGCCTGCGCTTCGTATACGGTGCCGGGCCCGCCGGCACGAGTGTCGATCGCTTCGCGGAGGCCGAGTCTCCCTTCTTCATCCTGGTCGACGGCGACGGCGATGGCTTCCGCACCGTGCTGTCCGACCCGCCGACCGTACCGGTGCACGCAGGTCCGCCGGCGCGTCTCGTCGTCAACATCCCGAGCGTCGCGCGGCCCGGAGAGCACGTGCGCGTCCACCTCGCGGTGCTCGATGCACAGGGAAGCCGGGGAGTCGATTTCGAGGGTGAACTAGCGCTCCGCGTCGAGGGAACCGGCCTCGAACTCGAGGAACGAGTCGTCTTCACCGCCGCAGACGGTGGCGTGAAAGTGGTCGAGGGCCGCGCGACTGGCTCCGGCACCGTCCGGGTTCACGCCAGCACTCCCGAGGGCTTTGCCGCCACCAGCAATGCCCTGGTGCTGAGTAGCCAGGGGCCCCGCATCCTGTGGGCAGACCTCCACGGTCACTCGGTGTTCTCCGACGGCACCGGAACACCCGAGGACTACTACGCCTACGCCCGCGACGTGGCCGGCCTCGACATCGCCGTACTGACGGACCACGACCACTGGGGCATACAACCCCTCGTGAGCCACCCGGCGCTCTGGCAGCGCATTCGCACAGCGACCGAGCACTACAACGCGCCGGGCCGCTTCGTGACCCTGCTGGGCTTCGAATGGACGAGTTGGCTCTACGGTCACCGCCACGTGATCTACTTCGACGACAAGGGCACGGTCATCGATTCGGTCGCTCTCGGGACGCAATCCCCGCAAGAACTCTGGAAGGCGCTCGAGGGCACTCGCGCCCTGACCTTCGCCCATCACTCGGCCGGCGGCCCGATCGCGACGGACTGGCGCATCGCCCCCGACCCCCGCTTCGAACCCGTGACCGAGATCGCGTCGGTGCACGGCAGCAGCGAGGCGCTCGATTCGCCGCACGTCATCTACGACCCGGTGCCCGGGAACTTCGCCCGAGACGCACTCGGCATGGGCTACCGGCTGGGTTTCGTCGGGAGCGGCGACACCCACGATGGCCATCCGGGCCTCGGGCAGCTGGCCTCGACGACCGGAGGGCTCGCCGCCGTGCTGGCAGAAGAAAACACCCGGGAAGCGGTCCGCGAAGCCCTGGTGGCGCGCCGGGTCTATGCGACCAACGGTCCCCGCATCCTGCTGCGGGCGGCTCTCGGCACGGCGCGGATGGGCGAAAGCCTCGCGGCGCCCGACAAAGACATCGACCTCTACGTGAATGTCGTGGGAACCGGACCCCTCGAACGCCTCGACGTGGTGCGCTCGGGTGAGATCGCTAGTCTGGCTCTGGAGGAGGCACTCGACACCACCGTGCACTTGAATATCTCGGGGTTGCAGCCGGGCGAGTGGCTCTACGTGCGGGTGGTACAGGCCGACGGTGGCGTCGCGTGGTCGAGCCCCTTCTTCATCGACTGATACGCCAGCGAGACAGCGATGAGCAACGCACCAATGAGCCGGGGTCTCGAAGCAACCGAGCGCGCGCATCCTCTCTTCGCCATCGGTGCACTGGGCACGCACGCAGACGGGGTCTTCACTCTGCATCGCATTGCTGCTGAGCCTGTGACACGGTGCGTGCGTGAGCTTTTGGCGGCGCTGATCGTGCTCCTGTCCGCGGGGGGCAGCGCGCTCGCCGGGCCCGCAGACGTGCTCGCGGCCTCGGCGGATTGCTCCGGTTCGGTGTGCCGCTTCCTCGTCACGGTACGGCACGACGACGAGGGCTGGAAGCACTACGCAAACGCCTGGGAGATCGTCGCACCGGACGGCTCGGTGCTCGCCACGCGTGTGCTCCGCCATCCCCACGTCGGGGAGCAGCCCTTCACACGTGCCCTCGGCGGGGTCGAGCTGCCCCCCGGCATCACGAGTGTTCGCATCCGGGCGCGAGACTCGGTGCACGCATTCGGCGGCAAAGAAGTCTCGGTGACTCTCGGCGACTAGCGCGCTCCGCTAGAAACGGCGCAACGCAAGCCGCTCGACCCGTCGCGCTCCCAATCGAGGTCGATCCATCAAGCTCGCAATCAAAGTGGTACCGGGGTCTTCGCGGGACGGCATTGCCGGCTGGCTCGGCAGCACGCTCAAGGTCCGCGTGCGAGCAGCGGCGGAGCGCGGCAAGGCCAACGCGGCGGTCGAGAGAGTCGTCGCTGCGGCCCTCGGATTGCCCGGGGCGAACGCTCGAATCGTGGCGGGCAATACCTCACCGCGAAAAATCATCGAAATTTCGGGGCTCTCCGCCGCCGAAGTCGCGCGCCGGCTCGGGAAGGACTCGGCATGAGCGATCGCGGGCGCATCGGGCCCGGAGGGGGCCGCCCTAGAATTCGGCGGAGCCCGGTGTTCGGGGAAAGGGAATGACGTCCCGGATGTTGGCCATGCCGGTAACGAACTGCACGAAGCGCTCGAAGCCCAGGCCAAAACCCGCATGGGGTACGGACCCGTGGCGGCGGAGGTCGAGGTACCAGCCGTAGTCCGCCGCAGAGAGTCCGGCTTCGCCCATGCACCGTTCCAGCACATCTCGCCGATGCTCACGCTGCGAGCCACCGACGATCTCGCCGACGCCCGGAACCAGGACGTCCATGGCGCGCACGGTCCGGTCGTCGTCGTTCCGGTACATATAGAAGGCCTTGATGCCCTTCGGGTAGTCGGTCACCACGAGCGGCCGCTTCACGTGCTCCTCGGCGAGGAAACGCTCGTGCTCGCTCTGCAGGTCGACTCCCCACTTCACCGGAAACTCGAACTTCCGTCCGCTTGCGTCGAGGATCTCGACCGCTTCGGTGTACGTGAGGCATTCGAAGGGCGAGTCGACCACGTGCTGGAGATTTTCGAGAATTCCCGGCGCGATGCGCTTCTCGAAGAAGGCCATATCGTCCGGACACGCCTCGAGCACGGCGCGGATCACGTGTTTCAGAAAGGCCTCGGCGAGTTCGGCGTTCCCGCGCAGATCGCAGAAGGCCATCTCGGGCTCGACCATCCAGAACTCCGCCAGGTGGCGGCTCGTGTTGGAATTCTCGGCGCGGAAAGTCGGTCCGAAGCTGTAGACGTTGCCGAGCGCAAGCGCGCCGATCTCGGCCTCGAGCTGTCCCGACACCGTGAGAAAGGTCTCCCGCCCGAAGAAGTCACCCGTGAAGTCGCTCTCCCCGGCACCGAGCGTGCTGACGCGGAACATCTCGCCCGCGCCCTCGGCGTCCAGAGCCGTGATGATCGGCGTGTGGAGCCAGACGAAACCGCGCTCCTGAAAGAACGCGTGTATCGCTCGGGCCGCGGCGTTGCGCACGCGCAGGACAGCACCGATGGTATTGGTGCGGGGCCGCAGGTGGGCAATGGTGCGCAGAAACTCGAACGAGTGTCGCTTCTTCTGGAGCGGATAATCCTCGTCGACGGCACCCACCACCTGGACGCGCGTGGCCTGCAGCTCGTAGCGCTGCCCCTTGCCCGGCGAATCGACGAGTTCGCCATCGGCTTCGATGGCCCAGCCGGTTCCCGCGTGTCGCAGCTCGCTCTCGTAATTCTCGAGCTCCGGGGGCACCACGACCTGGAGGCCGTCGAAGCTGGACCCGTCGGAGACTTCGAGAAAGCTCACGCCCTTCGAGTGGCGCGCCGTCTTCACCCAGCCGCGGACGCGGGCCGTGCCGCCCGCCGCAGGCCGCGCCACGATCTCTCGTACCGACTCGCTCAACCCCCCTCCGGCGTGCGCACCACGAGCAACCGCACCTCGGTCATGTCTTCCATGGCGAAGCGGATGCCCTCGCGACCCAGGCCGCTGTCCTTCACCCCCCCGTAGGGCATGTGGTCCACGCGCCACGAGGGGACGTCTCCGATCACGACGCCGCCCACCTCGAGTTCGTCCCAGGCCTTCTGTGCCTTGTAGAGGTCGCGGGTAAAGACGCCCGCCTGCAGGCCGAAGACCGAATCGTTGACCGCCCGCAGCGCCGCGTCGAAGTCGGCGTAGCGCGACAACACGGCGACCGGCCCGAAAGCCTCCTGACAGACGACCGCCTGGTCGCCGGGCGCGTCTTCGAGGAGCGTGGCTTCGAGCATGGCGCCGTCGCGGCGCCCGCCGCATAGCAACGTGGCACCGGCGGCCACGGCTTGCTGGATCCAGCCGTCGAGCCGGGCGGCTTCCTTCTCCGAGATCATGGGTCCGATGAAGGTCTCGGGATCCTTCGGATCTCCCATGCGCAGCGCACTCGTCGCCTCCACCAGGCGGTCGCGAAGCTCGGAGTACGCCGCTTCGTGGGCCAGGACACGCTGCACTCCGATGCAGCTCTGGCCCGACTGGTAGAAGGCGCCGAAGACGATGCGTTCGACCGCATCTTCGAGGTCGGCGTCCGGCTCCACGACGACCGCCGCGTTCCCGCCCAACTCGAGCACCACGGGCTTCTTCCCGGCGCGCGCCTTCAGGTCCCAGCCCACCTCGGGCGAGCCGGTGAACGACAGGAGCTTCAGCCGCTCGTCGGTCGTGAAGAGTTCGGCGCCGCTGCGCGGGCACGGCAGCACCGAGAACGCGCCGCGAGGAAGCCCGGTTTCGGCCAGTACCTCGGCGATGAGAAGCGCACCGATCGGCGTGAGACTCGCCGGCTTCAGCACGAACGGACAACCCACGGCCAACGCCGGCGCCACCTTGTGGGCAGCCAGATTGAGCGGAAAGTTGAAGGGCGCGATGAAGGAACAGGGACCGATGGGAATGCGTTTCCACATTCCCGTGTAGTCCCGCGCGCGCGCGCTGATGTCGAGCGGGAGCACCTCGCCGGTGATCCGCACGGACTCCTCGGCTGCGATGCGAAAGGTGTCGATGAGCCGTCCGACCTCACCGCGCGAATCCTTGATGGGCTTGCCCGCTTCGACGCAGAGTGCGAGCGCGAGTTCCTCGGCGCGCTCGGTGAAGCGCGCCACGCAGTGCTGGAGCACCTGTTGCCGCTCGTAGGCCGCCATTGCGCGCATCGGCGCCGCGGCCTCCACGGCGAGACCGATGGCGCGGTCGATCGCCGCCGCATCGGCGAGCGCCACGCGGGTCGCCACCTCACCGCTGTACTTGTCGGTCACCTCGAGGTCGCAGTTCGGTGCCTCGGGCACATTTCCCAGGTAGTACGGATAGCTCTCGCGAAGCATGGCAGTCCCTCGGGCGGGATTATCCCACAAAGAGCGGGGCGCTGACTTCCACCGAGCCCGACAGAGCCTCCCCCGGATCTCTCACAGAGAAATCCCCCGGATCTCTCACAGAGAAATCCCCCGGATCTCGCTCGCGTCGAGGAACCACAATTCGAAGCGCGGCGGCTCGAGCAGGCCGAGCGCACCCTGGATCCCGCGCACATAAGCTTCGCCCTGGGTGCGGTAGCGCTCGGCCTTCTCACCGATCTCGGCTTCGCCGGCGATGCGGTCCGTCTTGTAGTCGGCAACCACGGTGACACCCGAAGCCGGGTCTCGGTAGAGCAGATCGACCACACCGGCCAGAAACCCCACCGGCCCATCGGAGCGGTCCGGATCCGGGGGCAGCAGCACGGACAACTCGCGCGCAATCACGTGGGGGGCGATCTCCTGCAGCCGCGCGAGGAGCGGACCGCGGGCGAAGGCGTCGAGAAGCGCGTGCGCGCGCCCGAGGGCGATGACCCGCTCGCCCGGGGCAAGTGCCGGATCGAGGCGCCGCTCGAGATCTGCTGCGGCCGCGGCGAGACCGTCCTCGAGATCCGCGTCGAGATCGAGAAACTCGAAGACCCGGTGCACGGCCGTGCCCACGGCCGCCGCGGCCCGGGGGCCGGCCATCGGCGACGCTTCGCCGCGGTCGTCTTCCCGTCCCTCGTCTACGGCACCCCGTTCGCGCACGCGTTCCAGCTGGGCCTCGTGCGCCGACGCAGAAACGGCGGCGCGCAACGGGCGCTCGCGCGTCGCGGCAGCATTCGCCCGGCGGGCTGCGAGCGCCTCGGACATGCGGGAGACGGCTTTCGGATCGTGCAACGGCTTTCGCGGGCGGCTCCTGTCGGGCGCCGTCTCGGAGAAGAGCGCTGGGAAACGCCAGCGAACCCCAGCGGCGTCGACGTGCTCGCCGGCGTCCGCTGCGACGCGCTGCATCTCGTCCACGAGGTCCGGACGACCGCCTTTCCGGTGCGCGAGCAATGCCACGTGGCTCTCCGAACTGCGCGAGCCCGCCATTTCCGGGTGAACACCCGCGAGCACCAGCCTGCGGCGCGCGCGCGTAGCGGCGACATAGAGCGTGCGCACCCGCTCCGCGCGCGCGACGCGGGCATGGCGCACCTCGACCGCGTCGTAGCCGAGCGTGCGCGCGCCGAGGAACTCGACTTCCAGCTGCCCCTCGATCTCCTCGGCGCGAGGGCTCGGCTGCGAGCCCTGCCCTCTGTGGAGCTGCAGCACGTAGACGTGGTCGAAGTCGAGCCCCTTCGCCTTGTGGATCGTCATCACCTGGACCGCGTCCTCGATCGCCTCGCGCGGGCGGCCTTCTTCCGCCTCACGACGCTGCGCCACGTCTTCGCGCAGATCGCGCAGCACCGCCTGGGGGTCCCCCTCGCCGTCGCGCAGCGCCCGCGAGAGATCGCGAAAGAAGCGGTCGAGGTTCGCCAGGCGATACGCCCCCGGGTAGCGGGCGGATTCGGTCACTTCGAAGAGGAAGAGGCCGCGCAGCTTCTCGACGAAGACATCCGCCGCATCGGTCTCGAAAGCGGCCCGCAGCGTCCCGAGCGCGCGAGCTGCGTCGAGCAGGTTGTCCGCCCAGCCCGCGATCCGTGCGATCCCAGGAATGTCGCCGGGAACCTGCGCTTGTGCCTGTGCCACGAGCACGGCGAGGGAGGCGAGGCGTTCGGCATCGTTCCCGTTCAGTTCCGCCATGCACCGGGGCAACTCGCCCGCCCAGAGCGGCACGAGCGCCGCGTCCGGCACCCCCACCACCGACGACCGAAGCAGCGTCAGCAGCGCCAGTTGGTCGTGCGCATCGAGTACGCAGCGAACCAGCGCACACGCCTCGATAATCTCGCGGCGCGCGAAGTAGCTTCGATCCCCCTTCATGGCGAAAGGCACTTCTGCCCGGCGCAGCGCCGCGAGACAGGTCTCGACGGCAGTCCCCGCGCGGAAGAGCAGGCCAATTCGGCTCCAGGGCGTGCCGGCGGCGTGGAGTGCGGCCACGTCGGCGGCGAGCGCGGCGGCTTCCAGCGCGTTTCCCTCGGGAACACTCGTCTTGCGCGGCTCCTGCACGTCCCGATCCCAACCCCATGAAACCCAGTGCTCGACCGGCGCGCGCCCGGCCCCGGGTGCCGCGTCCTCTGCGTCCGGCGGCGTCAGCAACTCCACGAACGGCGGCTGGACCCTGGGCTCTTCGAGCATCACGGGCGCAAACAGGCGCGACACCTCGTCCAGAATCGGCTGGGTCGAGCGGTAGTTCACCACCAGGCATTCGACGCGGCCGCCTTCCTCTCGCAGCTGCTCGACGAAGTCCTCGTAGGCGGCGAGGTCCGCGTTGCGCCAGCCGTAGATCGACTGCTTCGGGTCGCCCACCAGAAAGAGCCCCGGGCGCTCCTCGACCGGTCCGTCGAAGGCGAGCCAGCGCACGATGTCGCACTGAACGGGGTCCGTGTCCTGGAACTCGTCCACCAGGAGCTGGTCGATGCCCAAACGAACGCGGCGGCGCACACCGGCATCGGAAGCGAGCAGAGACCGCGCGTCGTGCAGCAAGGCCCGGAAGGTCTCGATGCCGCGCGCGCGCATCGAACGGAACACCTCGGCGTGGAGCGGCAACAGCACCTCGCGAACCGCGCGGAGCCGCGCGACGTCCACCCGGCGCAGGTGACGAAGCACCGGGCGCACCGCACACGCCCGCTCCACGAGTCCCTCGAGATCCTCGCCGACCGCGCGATCGGCGGATTTGCCGAAGCTCCGCTTCGTCTCCCATTGCTTCAGGCGGTCCTCCCATTTCTGCAGGTCCGAATCGGAGAAATCGCACTCCCGCAGCCAGGCGAGCAGCACCTCGAGCCCCTCGAGCGTCGGCTCGCAATCGCGAAGCCGCTCTCCGAGCTGGGCGAGGCCAGCCACGAGGCTCGAAACCAGGGGAGCGCGGCTGCCCAATGCGACGAGCCGGCCGCCCTCGAGCGCCACGAACGCATCGATCGGGGGCCGTGCGCGCCCGATGAGCTCTTTCACCCGCTCGTCGGCGAGCGGGTCGCGACCCAGTGCGGCGGGAGACACCCCCTCGCCCACGAGAAAGAGCAGCGCAGCCTCCAGGTCGCCGGGCGTCTCGCCCGCACGCACCAGTTCGAGCAGTGCCTCGGAAGTTTCGAATAGTGCCGGCAGGGCCGCCTCCAGAACCTCGCGCACGACGGCCTTCTGCCCGCTCTCATCCGCGTCGACTGCGAAGCGCGGGTGGAGACCGGCCTCGAGCGGGTGCTCGGCCAGCAGCCGTCGACAGAAGGAGTGGATGGTCTGAACCCGCAGCTGGTCGAGCCCGGTACGCAGCGCGGCGGCGCGTGCCGAACGTTCCGCCGGCGGATCGCTGAGCGCACAAACGTCGAGACCCACGGGCGCTTGCCCGGACTCGAGCGCGGCAAAGGCCTGTCCCACTCGCTCGGCCATCTCCGCAGCAGCGGCTTCCGTGAAAGTGATTGCGGCGACACGACGCAGAACGCGCACGGCCCGCTGTTCCGGCTCCGCGTCCGACTCCACGCCCGGCGCCACGCCCGACGCCACGTCCGACTCCACGCCCGGCGCCACGCCCGACGCCACGTCCGGCGCCACGCCCGACTCCACGCCCGGCGCCACGCCCGGCGCCACGTCCGGCGCCACGTCCGGCGCCACGCCCGGCGCCACGCCCGACGCCACGTCCGGCGCCACGCCCGACGCCACGTCCGGCGCCACGCCCGACGCCACGTCCGGCGCCACGCCCGGCGCCACGTCCGGCGCCACGTCCGGCGCCACGCCCGGCGCCACGCCCGACGCCGACGCGCGCGCGCGCTCCCAGCCCGGACCGAGGCACCAGGCCACGACGCGCGCCACCAGCGCAGCGGTCTTGCCGGTTCCCGCCCCGGCCTCGAGCGCAACGGGGCGTTCGAAATCCGTCTGGGCCACCCAGCGGGCCCGAGCGTCGCGCTCGCGCGCGTCCGCCGTCATCCGGAAGCCCCCGGGAGCCGCCAGAGGGCAAGTGCCGCGGCCTCCGCCGCGTGGCGCGCCACGCCGGCCTCGGACCAACGCCCGAGCCGCGCGCGCGCGCCCCCATCTCCCTGGAGGCACGCCTCGCGCACCTCGCAGTATTCACAGCGCCCCGAAGACACATCCTTTCCGGGCTCCATGAGCCGGGGAAAGAAACTCCCCGTACCCAACGCGGCGAGCACCGTGCCCACGCTCACCTCGAAAGCCGCGCGAAGCTCCGCATCGCAGGCCTCGGCAGAAACCGCGCTGCCGCCGCCCGCGTCCCCTGCCAGGTAGAGATAGCGGCCCTCTCCCCCGGTTCCGAATGCGTAGGCCGCCGCCTGGAGCGCTTCGCCGCGGGCGACGTTCTTGAGCAGGGATTTTTGCGTCTTCGCCTTTCCGGTCTTGTAATCGACGAGCCAAAGGCCTGCCCCCGACCGGTCGACCCGGTCCGCCTTGAAGTGCACGCGCCGCGGCGCAGCGCCCAGCGTGGAAACATCCACCGCACCCTCTAGCTCCGCGCCGACACAGCTCGTCTCTGCGCCGGGGCCGGGCCAGCCATGCTGCCGGGCGGCGAGCACGAGCGGGCGCGCCTTCTCGACGAGCACCCGGGCGAAGCTGGGCGGGCCGAGCCCTTCCCGCTGCACCCGGTCGGCGGCTACGCGGTGAAGCAGGGCCTCGAAGACCTCGGGTTCGGGCCACGGCACCGCCTCGGCCGAAGCTTCCAGTGTTCGCGTCTCGCGCGGAAGGACTTGCTCGACGATGGCCTGGAGCACCGCGTGCACCACGTCGCCGACGACGAGCGCACCGAGGTCCGGCACCATACCGAGGGCGGTCGGCGGCGGTTCGATGCCGAGGAAACGCCGCACGAATAGTTGCCAGGGGCAGCGGGCCATCCGCTCGACATGGGTGACGTAGACCGGATTTGCGCGCAGATCCGCAGCGAGGCGCTGCGGTCCGACGAAGCCGAAATAGGGACCGAGCACCTCGAGACCGGGGCGGTCTTCCAGCTCCTCGACGACGGCCATGCGCCCCGCGGCGAGCACCGCGGGATCGACGCCGGAAGTTTCGGGGGATGACCGCTCCTCCGCGGCGAGCGCCAGCAGCTCCGCGAAGCGCACCCGGGCTCCGAAGAGCCCCTCGGCGATGGCGGCCTCCCAAGCCGTTCGCGGCCGCCCCGCGCTGCGCTCCGGCGGTGCCTGCAGTCCCGGCACGTCGTCGCAAGGCACGTCGAAATCCCCGCCGCGCAACCGCTCGACAAACGGGGATGCGGCCCGGGCATTGCCCTCATCGTCCGCAACCTGCCAGGCGAGCGTCACCTGGGGGGCCGCCGCCGCGAGCTGCGCGAAGAGGTAGTGCTCCTCTTCGTGCCCGCGGCCCTTCACCGGGATCTCCGGCAGCAGCACCTCCAGGGGCCGCCGCACGGCGTCGGGAAGCAGGGGGTCTTCGAGCACCGGACGCGGAAAGGCATCGCGGTTCACGCCGAGCACGAAGAGCTGCTCGAAGGTATGGGCGCGCGCCTCGACGACGCTCAGCACCCGGACACCCGCTCCCGCACCCCCCAACGGCGCGCCCCCCGCATCGCGCAGGGCGGTGCGAACCAGCAGCGAGAACTCGTCGCTGCTCAGTTCGAGGTCGGGAAGCTGCGCCTCGAGCCCGGCGAGAGCTGCCTCGAGCGTGTCGAACTCGAAACCGTGCAACCAGCCGAGATCTCGTTGGGCTAGATCGCGAAGCTGCTCGAGGTGACGCCGCAGCGGGGCCTGCGCCGGCCACGCCGCCAGGCGATCGCTCGCCCGAACTGCGCGCGCAACGCCGGCGCGAAGCAAACGTCCCTTCAGCTGGCAGCGACGCACACGCGGTTTCACATCTCCTTGCGCACCCTCGCGTGCAGCCGAAATGCCGATGCGGGCGGGGAGCGGGAACGAATCGAAGTCGCCGGAAAGGTGGAGTGCGGGATCGATCGCCGCGACCTGAGCGAGGCGCGCGGCGCCGATGGTGTGGAGGCCGAGGCGCAGGTCGGCGCGCGCCCCGGGGCTGAAGCGGAGCACCGCGTCCAACCAGCGATCGGACGGCGTGGATTCGCGCGAACTGAGCAGGTCGAGCAACGCGTGAATGCGACGCGCGCGCGCATCGGCGGGACCGAGCTGCCCGCGGCTCGAGAACGGGATGCCGAGGCGCGCGAAGTGGGTGCGCACGGCGACGGCGTAGGAGCCGAGCTGGCGCGCGACGACTCCGATTTCCTCCGGAACGACACCCGCCTCGAGGAGTTCGTGGATGCGGTCCGCCACACCGCGCACCTCTGCATCCGTGCCCGCTGCCCGCAGGGTGCGCAGGACGGGGCGCCCCCGCCCCTCTTCGTGGAGCGGTCCCGTTGGTGACGCACCGAGCCGAGCGACGAGCCGGCCGGCAAACGCCGCGCCCAGATCGCGGCGCGTGGGACGGGCTGGATCGGGCGGCAGGTCGATGATCGCCCGCGCACCCCGGTGGCGCACCAGCGCGGCGAGCAGGTCGCTCGCCGTGCCGGTGGCGTCCGCAAAGCCATGGATCCAGACGGCCCGCGACGGCAGCCGAGCGGGCTGCTCCTCGAGCAGCGCAGCGGCGCGGGCGAGGCGCACACCCGGGCGCCCGATCCCGAGCTCGTTCAGGGTCCCGACCGTCGTCGCCGCCGCCGCCGCGACCGCGCGGGCCCGGGCGTGCGCCGCAGCGGGAAGCCCCGCCTCGGCGAGCGCCTCGTCCAAGGCCTCCACGTGCACCGGCAGCGACGCATCGAAGCCCGCGTCCGAGAGATCCGCGACTGCGGCCACGACCGCGCCGTAGCCATCCTCCAACGCGTCGAGCGCTGAACGCAACTCGGGCTGACCGCGCGCCGCCCGGCGTACCAGCACCGGGAAGAGCACGTCCGCACGCAGCGGCGTCTCACCCGCCCGGTCGAGCAGCTCGAGCGCGAGCCCGTGCAGCGTCTGGATCTCGAAGCCCAACACGGGTCGGCCGACGCGCGCCACCAGCCGCACCGCCACGTGCTCGCGAAGACTCGCGGAGGGCACCACCACCCGGACCGGCTCGGCAAGGCACGCGGGATCCGAGACACCGGCGCGCTCGAGTGCAGCCAGGTGCCCCAACAGCGCCTCCTCGGCGGCACGCGGACCTGCGGCCAGCAGGACGGGCCCCTCTCCCGGGCTCCGGTCGTTCACCCCTCCACCTCCCGGTCCCATCGCGACCCCATTGGATTCCCCAGGCGGAGCGCCAGCTTACCAGCGTACCGCCGGCCGATGGGGAGCATGCGGCAGGAGCGAGTCGAATCCGGTCACAGTCCCCGTGGGGGAAAAAACCAGTGAAAACGACTTTGAATTTCAATTCCTCTCCCGTAGAATCGTCTCACTCACTGGAGACCCGCAAGTGCTCGTCTGCCAATGCAAAGGCGTTTCCGATCGAACCGTGCGAGAAGTCGTGCGCGCGGGCGCCCGCTCGGGCCGCGAGGTCGCACGCGCCTGCGGCGCAGGCCGCAGCTGCGGCGGCTGCCGACCGCTCGTTCGCGAAATCATCGAGGACGAGCGCGACACCACCGCGATTGGCATCCAGGAACTGGTCGTCGCGGCTGGCTGAGCGCCTGCGCTCCGCGGCGCTCGAGATTTCGACATTCAATTTCGATTCATTGGTCCTATTCGCCAAGCCGCGGATACGCTTCTCCATAGACCCCGGAGGAACGAAGCATGCAGGGAAACGCACAAGTCATCGAAGCCCTCAACGACGTGTTGACCACCGAGCTCACAGCGATCAATCAGTACTTCATCCACCACAAGATGTGCGCGAACTGGGGCTACGCACGCCTGTCGAAAAAAAAGCGCGAGGAGTCCGCCAACGAAATGAAGGACGCCGATGCCGTGATCGAACGCATCCTCTACCTCGAAGGCGTGCCGAATATGCAGCGCCTGAATCCGATACGCGTGGGCGAAGATCCCATCGAGCAACACCGCCTGGACCTCACCGTCGAGACCGACGCGATCAAGCGGCTCAACGACGCGATCGCGCTATGCCGCGAGAAGAGCGACAACGGAACCCGGGAGATGCTGGAAGACATCCTCGAGGGCGAGGAAGAGAGCGCAGAGTGGCTGGAGGCGCAGCTGCACCTGGTGGACGAGGTGGGCAAGGAGAACTACCTCTCCGAGATGATCAACGAGTGAGGTGAACGTGCCGACCGATGACCCGCGTGTCCTGCGCGATCGAGAGAAGGCCCTCGAAGACGAGTTCTTCCGGAGACAGAGCGAGGATCTGCGCCGCAAGCTCCGCGAAAAAGAGGCCCGGGGCGAGCACCGCGAAGCGCTGAAGCAGATCGCCGTCGTGACCGAAGACGCCACCATCGACCGCATGCTCGACCTCGGCATCACCGCCGAAACCTGGGCCGCGGTCTCGCTGGTGCCGCTCGTCGAAGTGGCCTGGGCGAACGGCCAGGTCGAGGAGCAGGAGCGCCGCTCGGTGCTGGCGGCCGCCGAGGCCAACGGGGTGACGCCCGGGAGCGCGAGCTACGAGATCCTCGACGCCTGGCTCGCCCATCGCCCCGACGGCCGCCTGATGGAAGCCTGGGCCGCGTACATCGCCACTCTGGGCGCCGATCTCTTGCCCCGGGAAATGCACGCGCTGCGCGACGAACTCATGGCCCGGGCGCGCCACGTCGCCGAGGCGGCTGGAGGGTTTCTGGGCATGGGCAACAAGGTCTCCAGCGAGGAACGCGTGGTCCTCGAGGAGCTCGAAAAGGCCTTCGAGCGCTAGCTCGTCCGCCGGGCCTTGCGCGTGCGGCGGCGGGCGGCCACTTCGGGAGCCTCCAGCAAGCAGGTCCACAGCAGCCGCAGCGACTCCAGGAAGACGCTGAAGCCCGAGCGCTCCAACTCGGCCGGCCGCTCGCCCACCTCGGGGAAGCCGCGCTCGTCGGGTGTGACCCGCTCCCAGTTGGCAAAAAGCCGCCCCCAGGCGCTCGCCATCACCCCCGCCACCTTGGCCTTCGCCCGGAGCGGGTACCAGAAGCTGTCGTGGTAGGCGACGCTCGCCAGGTAGGCCCACGGTGCGAGCACCGTCTTGAGCGACCACTCGATGGGCTTTTTGAGCGGCCCCCAGTAGATCTTGTGCTGCATGCTCGAGGCGAAGGTCATCTTCGCGAAGGGGCCGGTAAAGCCCCAGCGCTCGGCCGCCACGTCCTCGTCTCCCACGATCTCGATCTCCGCCGGATCGCCGCACCCCAGGCCTCGTTCGTGGGCAAGGCGGATGAACGAAATGGAGAGCGGGTCGAAGCCCATCAACTGCGCCGCCACCGCGTCGATCGCCACCTGGTCCGCCGAGGCGAGCAGCACGTTCTTCACGTGCGGCACCATGCAGCGCGGCCCGGGGCCGTCGCCCGCAAAAGTGCCGTCCATCACGGCGAAGATGCCGGGGTGGATCTTCTGCTGGATCATCAACAGATCCACGAGCGTCTGGTGGATCACCGGATGCGTCCAGTGGCGGCGCTCGTTCAGCAGCCCGCCGAAGGCGTTCTTCATCGCGCCGGTCGTGGTCGTAAAGACGTGGGTCTTCACGGTCGGCAGGTGCAGGATGTTCTCGCCGATGAAACGCTTCGGAATCGAGAAGCCGTCGGGGTAGACGTCGTTCAGGACCAGGAAGTCGTCGGCCAGGTCGCCCACGGCTTCGCGGATGTGGATCCACTCCTCGCCCTCGTAGAGGTGGATGTTGCGGAGTCCGTGGCGCTCCACCACCTCGAGCTGCTTGTTCTCGCGCTCGCCCAGGTGCGCGTCGATCACCACCGTGCGGTTGTGGCAGGCGTGGATCAGTTGCTTCGAGTAGCCGTCACGCTCCATGGCGCGGATCACCCCCTCGAGCTGCCAGGGGGTTGTCGAACTGCCCGGGTAGAAGAAGTGCCAGGAGATATTGACCTTGAGCGCCGTGTCGATGCCCTTGTCGAGCACCTGCTGGTACCCGGCCAGGTTCATCACCCGGTGGGTGTCCTCGAGAACACTCTCCGGGGCGGTGCGAAGCACGGCGACGCGACTGGCCATGGGGTCTCCCGGGGGCTCGGGGGGCCAAGATAGGACACCGGGAGCACGCCCCGGGATCCGCGGGCTCCGGCAGAGCCCGAGTCGTTGCGAAAGCCCGAGCTACTCGACGATCACGCGAGCGCTCTCGATGAAGAGCTTCTCGGCAGAACCGGAGCCAGCAGCGGTGCGAGCTACTCGACGGTCACGCGAGCGCTCTCGATGAAGAGCTT
>Ga0207984_1000116_pt1 | contig 47585 bp, 48 predicted proteins | sample ETNtaG_30_FD_185760 | JGI IMG/M metagenome (GOLD analysis project Ga0207984, IMG submission 185760) | Marine microbial and viral communities from oxygen minimum zone, Eastern Pacific Ocean - ETNP201306PF43B (SPAdes) (version 2) | ecosystem: Environmental > Aquatic > Marine > Oceanic ...
GTGTCTTTTGGGTTTGTCATTGTGACTTTCACTGGCTTCATGTACCGTTGCTCGGGCAACTCTTATTGAGAATTAATTCTCCAAACTTATCGGCTGGGCAGTAGCGATCTACCACCCATTTTCATATCGACGTTAATTGTAATGCCTCCAGAAACCAACAAGAACGAAGATTGCTACAACGCGACCATTGCGAAGATCACACCGATTGCCGACGGGCTGTCAATCTTCCACCTTAAGCCAGATGAGCCTATCGGCGGACAATTGCCCGGGCACTATGTCAGCATTGGTCTATTCGATAAAAGCCACAACAAGCTCGTTCGCCGACCCTATTCCCTCTCGCAGTCTCTAACATCTGACCCCGACAGTAACCTGCTCGAACTTCTGGTGATCCGAGTACCTGAGGGTGATTTGACTCCGGCGTTGTTCGAGCGCGACACCGGCGACCGCCTGTTCATTCGACCCAAAATGCTGGGCACTTATCTGTTACCCGAGTTGGATGACGATATGACCATTATTTTTGCATCGACCGGCACTGGAGTTTCTCCCCACATGACCATGCTTAAAGCATGTGTGGATAAATGCCGCCAGGTTGTGATGATGGAATGCGTGCGCTATAGCGCGGAGTTGGCCTATGCCAGTCAGATTCAGGCTTACGCGGCAGAGCGCTCCAATCTGCTTTACCTGCCACTGGTAACGCGTGAAGGTGGGGTAAAGCGTTACATACAGCAATTTTTCAGCGAGGGCATTTTAGAGCAAGAACACGACATTAAGATCGATGCCGCACATACGCACGTATTCGCGTGCGGCAACCCGGCAATGATCGGTATTCCCCGTGAAGATCGCAAAACCGGCGCCCTTTCTTTTAATGTAAAAAACGGCCTGGTCGAGGCCCTCATCCAAAAGTACGATCTCAGCATTCATAAACCGAGAAGACCCGGCGAGATTCATTTCGAGAAGTACTGGTAGCCCCGCCCAGAACAATCCCGGTTGGGCCGATTTACAGTATTGCTTGATTTTTTTATTATAACTACTATACTAGTTATATGGATTACTTAAAGCACCAGCGATCATGCTGCGACTGAAAAAGGCTGCGGCAAGTTTTGCTGCAGTGGGCTCGGAACCTCGACTGGCCGTGGTGATGGCTCTGGTCCGGGCGGGTCATGAAGGATTATCTGTGGGCGACATACAGGAACGTCTGGCGATCCCTGCATCGACCTTGGCCCATCACTTGCGTTTTCTGCAAACAGCAGGCCTGGTCGCCCAGCAACGACGCGGGCGCACAGTTATCAATCGCATCATGTTCGACCAGATCGAGGCGCTCTCGGCTTTCCTGCTACGTGAGTGTTGTGCAGAAGAAAAACTTACAAAACAAGCTGCTGCAGGTGGTGGAACCATATGACCGAATTAACTATGCGCGCTATCGGGGTCGCCGGACGCCAGCGACTGAATACAGCCTGGACCCTGATCGCGATTCTGCCACTGCTGGTGGCCGTGACAGACCCGGACCGCTTCTGGCAGATCATAGGGTTTGCCGCTCAAGCGCTTTTCGGCACTGTTCCCATCATCGCCATTGCGGTCTTTCTGATCGCTCTCTTGAAAGCGACCGGTGCGGAAAATCTGGTAGCAAAAGCCTTTGCTGGGCGTGAATTACGTATGATTGTATTTGCAGCGCTGGTTGGAGGGTTGGCCCCATTCTGCTCGTGCGAGGTCATTCCCTTCATCGCTGGTCTGCTGGCCGTTGGAGTGCCACTGGCCCCGGTTATGGCCTTCTGGTTGTCGTCACCTCTTATCGACCCTCCGGCGTTGCTCATCACAGCCAATGCGCTCGGTTGGGATTACGCGCTGGGCAAGACTTTCGCTGCCGTGGCGATGGGCCTGGCTGGCGGCGGCGTAATCTGGCTGCTCGCTCGCCAGGGACTATTCGCTTCAGTACTTCGCAGTCGTGACGGGGGTGGCTGCTCAAGTTGCAGCACGGCACCCTTTTCAGGCACTAGCCAATGGCGCTTCTGGACAGAGCCGGCACGGCGCGAAATCTTTCAGTCCGAGGCTATAGCAAACAGCCTGTTCCTGTTAAAGTGGCTCACCCTCGCCTACCTGCTTGAGGCACTGCTGATAACCTATATACCCGCCGAGGCGATCGGAAGGGTGGTTGGCGGCGGCGGTTTTGGCGCCATAGTCATGGGTGCACTGGTTGGGGCACCCGCTTATCTCAACAGTTATGCGGCCCCCGCCCTTGTGGCCGGGCTGATAGAACAAGGCATGAGTAGTGGTGCCGCAATGTCGTTTCTGGTTGCCGGTGCCATCAGTTCTATTCCGGCAATGGTTGCGGTGTGGTCACTGGTCCGCTGGCCCGTTTTTGCCTCCTACGTGGCTTTGGGCTTCGCCGGTGCAATCGCCGCGGGATCCCTATTTCAGTTTGTCACATAGATCCAAGGCAAACAGTTCCGGAAACTAACTGTGGATGTAGTGCTGCAACTGATCTATCGTGTACTGCTGTTCCGCGATAATATCCTTCACCAGATCGCCAATCGACACAATGCCCGTCAATCGTGCACTGTCATCCATTACCGGCAAGTGGCGAACACGCCGTTCGGTCATAATACCCATCGCCTTGTCGACCGTTAGAGAAGTATCGACACAGATTACCGGGCTGGCCATGATGGCACCTACCAGCACATCGTGCGATGACAAGCCTTTGAGAATGACCTTGCGGGCATAGTCACGTTCACTGAAAAGACCTACTGGTCGATCATCTTCCAGCACTACCAGCGCGCCTACCTCATGCTGCGCGAGCAGGGCCAGGCTGTCATAAACCGTTGAGCCAGGACTGGTAACAAGTACATCACGACCTTTCAACTGCAAGATCTGCTCCAGTGTTTTCATCTCGCTAACCTCAGAGTCAAAATGACTTACGAAAAGTATTACAAAGGTGGCTCTTAATTTCAAATCGACCCGAAAACCCGGTATTAAGACCCATAAGTCCAGTCCTCAGGCCCAATAAGCCCTCAATGCAACAAAAACCCCAAGCACGCCCAGAGCTACGAAAAATACCTGGCGAAACACAGATTCCGAAAGGTGCTTACGGATCACTTGGCCCAGCAGCATCCCGACCAGTCCCGCCGCCACCCCAGTTACCGCCAGGCTGACAATGGCCTTTGGAAAAAGACCTTGCCAGCCAAATACGCTCGCTAGGGCCAAATTGGCAAGAAGAAGGTAAATCCCCATGGCCTGAAAAAGCGTCTGTCGATCCAGGCGCAGTGCGTGCAAATATCCCGTCAGGGGAAAAACCAGAACACCAGTCAGGCCTGAAAACACACCAGTCATCATCCCAGCCACCGGAGACAGCCACTTCTCACGGTGACCCGGCTCGGGCGGCTCCCAGGACCAAAGGCCAGTGCCGCTATACACCAGGACTACGACACCCAGCAGTACCGTAGGCCAGCGCGGGCTAACCTGTACCAGAAGGTTGGCAGTGAGCCAGGTAAAAACCGCGCCGGGCACCAGGAGCAGCCATAGCCGACGCCAAAGCGCAATAAAGCGCCCACCGCTGATGGCCTGCCAGAAGTTGGTTACGATCGCAGGTATCAACATCAGTCCGATGGCATCAACCAGGCCATAAAGGGGTGTTAGCAGTGTGATCGATACCAGTGGCAAACCGAAACCCACTACTCCCTTAACGGTGCCAGCCAGGATGAAGATCAATCCGATTGTGACGTAGAGTTCAATCGCATCCATGATTAAAACAAAACACTCAAATTATGATTACCCAATCCACCAACAGCATCGTGCTCATACCTGTTACAACGCGCAGTCGGTTTGCATGATCAGCAAACCTAGAATCGTGCTGATTCTAACGTTTCGACAACCCAACAAGGTTATCAAAGATGTTTTCTTTGTCTGAGGGCGATACTCTTTGCAGGCTACGCTGGGTGTCGCCGATAAGATGGTCAGGAGTCATTACCCTGGGTAGACTTTCTCACCACAAACCTTGCCCAGTCAATCCCATCAAAGTGGATCGCGTAGCACGATCACTCAGATAAACACTGCTGTGGAACCGATGAAAGATACTGTACTGCCAACTGGGCAACCCAAGGCCCGGGCGCGCAGCCGGCGACTGTGGCACTTTACGGTGCTGGTGGTGCTTGGGATTATCTGGGGTCTTTCGTTTTCCCTTGCCCGCATGTCTACCGAGAGCGGCATGCACCCACTGGTAATAAACTACTGGACCTGCCTGCTTGGCGCACTCCTGCTGCTGCTGTACTGCGCTATCACCCGCCAACCCGTGCCATTGAAAAAAGAGTTTCTTTTTCTGTACATCGTGTGCGGCCTGATCGGCTCGATCATCCCCGGAACACTGTATTTTTATGCCGCTTCTCGTATTAGTGCCGGCGTACTGTCGATCACCATAGCGACTGTGCCGCTGATAACATTTATTGCAGCTGCAGTTCTGCGCATTGAGGCAATGTCGTTTCTGCGGGTCACCGGCGTTCTCTTCGGGATCATCTCGATTGCCCTGCTGGTGATGCCCGGCACCAGTTTGCCCAACCCGGCTGATGCGCCGTGGGTACTGGTGATGGTAGTGGCGGCAAGTTGCTATGCAGTCGAGAACCTGGTGGTTGCCTCACGCACGCCACCTGGCCATAACGTCTTTGTCATTGTTACCGGGATGTTGATCGCCGCCACTATCATGCTGACGCCCATCGTCTGGCTATCCGGCACTTTTGCGTTTATCTCCTGGCCCCCGGGCCGCTCAGACTGGGCAATACTCAGCATGGCCGGTATTACGGCAACTGCGTATGGTGGTTTCTATTACCTGGTACTTCGGGCGGGGCCGGTATATGCCAGCCAATGCGCATACGTTGTAACGCTCGCCGGTGTACTGTGGGGCATGCTGATCTACGGCGAAGCACATTCCGCGTGGATTTGGGCCTCGCTGGCTGTCATGATCGTCGCACTCACTCTGGTTAAGCCGCGCGAAGACTCAGCGGCAACTAAATAGCACCGCCACGGAGCCACACTAAGCTCCATAGTGCCAGAAGCACCACTCCCGCATAAATCGCGAACCCGGTTACCATGTTGCGGATGCGTCGTGCATTCCGGCGAGCCTGAACTTTACGCAAACGAAAACCCTCGATTGGGGCCACCAGCGGAACAAAGCCTGACCCCGGGGAATGCGACTCGTCTGCTGGCGAGCCAATGCGGATATAAACGCCTTCGGATAACTCATAACAGGCATCAAATTCGCCAAGCACCAGTCGAAACACCGCTTCTGGCAAATCAGGTATGGCGGCCTTGAGGCGGTGCGCTACCTGCTTTCGGTAGACCGACCAGTTAGGATGAACACCATCATAAAGACGGTCTGGCGCCTCTTCGAGTGCATTCTCCATCCAGCTCACGGCCGCATTTACTTGCACTTCAGTTCGGTCACTGCGTCGGTGAAGAAAAACTGCAACAGCAATTATCCCCAGACCTACCCAAAGCGAGTGCTCGACCAGCGCAATCCCAATAGCTTTGATAGTTTCAGTCATCGCTTGCTCAGTCTGACGACACTTTACATCGGAGGGTGCAAACCCCGCTCCCTAGTTCATATACATGGCCAAACCCGATCTGATGATTCGGGCGAAAAAGCCGCTGTCGGTCGTGTCAGTTGATCTACATCGGAGTGTATTCCCTGCGCCTGTATTTAAGTTTAAGAACTCCCCGACCGCAGCGCACAACTTGTCGCTGGAGCATGTCCCAAGTGCGAGGAAAAATAGTGTAATGCCTGACACTAAGCAGCACCTGCAGGCGCAGCTTCAATCCCGAAATTCGGGTTCTTCGCGCTCCAAAATGACCAGAAGTTCATCAAAATGCCGGATCCCCTGCTCGGGGTAGGCATCCAGTTGTCTTGCGGTTTTCTCGGCGACATCGTCAGGCAGGATACGCAGCGGCTGACCAGTTTGTAGCGCCTGGATGTAGTTGCGCGCAGCACGCTCAAAATAGTACAAACGGTTAAAGGTTTCTGCGACGCTGTCACCGATCGTCATGATACCGTGGTTACCCATGATCATGGTCTTATGGGACGGGTTGGATAGCAGTTGCGCGCAGCGCTCCCCTTCACTGGTGAAAGCCAAACCCCCATACTCATTATCAATCACATAGCGGTTGAAGAATATTGCCGTATTCTGGTCAATCGGCGGCAGGCGACTGTCCGCCAGGCTCGCCAGGACCGTCCCATGCTCTGGGTGTGCATGCATCACGCAGCGGGCGTGTCGACAATGACGATGAATTGAGCCATGCAATCCCCAGGCCGTTGGGTCCGGCGCATTAGGCTTTTCCATAGTCGTAAGATCATCAGCATCAAGTAACAGCAGGTCGCTAGCCCGGATCTGCGAGAAATGCACCTGGTTTGGATTCATCAGGAAACGGGTGCCCTCATCGTTCACTGCCAGTGAAAAATGGTTTGCCACCGCCTCGTGCATATCCAGGCGAGCTGCCCAACGAAATGCGGCCGCAAGTGCCTGGCGTTGCTCGGCATAAGGCGGCTCAGTGCTTATCGATTTGATTTGACTTGACATTTAACTAACCCAGGCAACAGTCACAATGGACCAAATCGCCCTGGTGTCATGAATCCGGTTGCTGCCAGCCCTGGCCGCTGCCGCAGCGCAGGCAGCGCTGATTCATGAACACCTCGTCCCAATCAGCATCAGCGACCATGTAATCCAGAATGACTCGTAACGCCTTGGAAGTGCTGCGAAAGCCATAGGTCTCCTTTGCGTATTCCAGCATCGCCACAGTATCTTGGTGTAACTCCACCTCAAGAGTGGCTTTCTTGCCCATCGCCATATCGCATATCCTTAAAATAATTCTTAAACGGGGATGTTATCACCCGTGAGTCCAGCAGGTCATTCCCAGCCAAATAGCCTGTGGTTGTTCCCGGGAATTGATATACCGACCTGGTTTGCGTCATTATTATCGACCTGCCAGCAATTTACCCAAGGAGTACAACTTGAATCTCACTCACGTTGACTATCAGCGCGATCAGGCAATTGCCGTGATCTGCCTGAACCAGCCTGATTCAGGCAATACGCTGTCGCGACAGATGGCACTGGATCTACTGTCCGCCGCCAGCGAAGCGCAGAACGACCCACAGGTACGGGCCGTGGTTTTCAGCGCCCATGGGCCGATGTTCAGCTTCGGCGGGGATCTCAAAGAATTTCGGCGCTTTGGCACGAATTCGGAGCAATTGGTCACCGTTGCCGATCGCTGGCACGAAGCCCAGCACTGCCTTTTGACTATGCCCAAACCAGTCGTAGTCGGTGTCAACGGCATAGCGGCTGGCGGCGGCGTACCGATGACGCTGGTCGGTGACATCGTTCTGGTAGACGAAACTGCCCGTTATCGACTCGCCTACACTGCGGCGGGACTCAGCCCTGACGGCGGCTCTACCTGGCTGTTGCCTCGGCTGATTGGATTGCGCCGCACCCAGGAACTCATTTTTGAAAACCGCGAACTCTCAGCGATCGAAGCTGTTGAGTGGGGGCTGGCGACCCGTACCGTTCCTCAAGGCACTGCTCTTAAAACTGCCATAGCGTTGGCGCATACCTTTGCCAAAGGGCCTACCCAGGCATTCGCCTCGGCTCGGCAGATGCTGCACGCCAGCTTCGGCAATGACTTCATGACTCAAACCGCACTAGAGACACGGGAGATCGGCGCCAATATGACCGGGCGTGATGGCCAGGAAGGGCTGGAAGCATTTATCAACAAACGCGCGCCGGTTTTTTCCGGAAGCCAATAGGAGCTCAATAACCGTGACTATTGAATTCAATTTTGCCGGCCAGAATGTGCTGGTCATAGGCGGCAGCAGTGGGATCAACCTGGGTATCGCCCAAGGTTTCGCCAGAGCCGGGGCAAACCTCGGCGTAGTCAGCCGGTCCCAGAAAAAAGTGGATGCCGCGGTGACGCAGCTTTCAGCTGATGCCGCCCATGCGATTGGCTTTAGTGCCGATGTGCGCGATTACGAGGCAATCGAATCGTGCAGTCGAGGCTTCAGTGAGCGTTTTGGTCCCATTGATGTGCTGATCTCGGGGGCAGCTGGCAACTTTCCGGCAACCGTCAACGCAATGTCAGCCAACGGCTTTAAGGCGGTAGTCGATATCGACTTGCTCGGCACCTTCCATGTGATGCGTTCGGCCTACCCCTACCTTCGAAAACCTGGCAGTGCCGTTATTAATATCTCTGCGCCCCAGGCTTTCCAGCCTATGGAAATGCAGGCCCATGTATGCGCCGCCAAAGCCGGCGTCGACATGGTGACCCGCGTGCTGGCAATGGAATGGGGTGGGGAAAACATCCGTGTCAATTCGATTGTTCCCGGCCCCATCGCCGATACTGAGGGCATGGCACGACTGGCTCCGACCCGCAAGATGCAACAAGCCGTAACCGCTTCCGTCCCCCTGGGCCGCCAGGGCACCACTGCCGACATCGCCCAGGCCGCCATGTTCCTGGCTTCACCCATGGCGTCTTACATTACTGGCGCTGTTATCCCGGTAGATGGCGGCTGGTCATTAGGTGGGTTTGCCTCGATGGGCGCCTCACTTAAAGACCTCGCCCAGAACTGATCCCTTCCAATAAAGAATGGCCAAAGAGTCATCTCATCTCGACCCACGCCTGGCGCGAAACTATGGCGAAAAAACCAGCGATGATTTTCGTGCGGTTTACCGTGAGTGGGCTGACACCTATGACCATGATCTCATTGATGAATTCGGTTATCTCGCCCCGCAGGCGGCAGTTGCCTGCCTGAAAACGCATCTGCCTTCACTGAACACCCCGATTCTGGACATGGGCTGCGGCACTGGCCTTGTTGGGAAACTGCTTTTTGACGCTGGATACCAGATAATTGACGGCCTGGATCTTTCTTTCGAAATGCTGGAAAAGGCCCGGGCACTGGGGGTTTATCGCTCACTGGGCGAAGCCGATCTGACAGAGCAACTGACCCTGGAACCGGTCTACCAGGCCGTCATCTGCGTTGGGGTCTTCTCACACCAGCCCAGTCAACCCTTTGATCTTGCCCAACTGTTTAGTGCGTTAACCCCCGATGGAGTACTGGTGGCTACAGTCAACGGCAAGGGCTGGAAAGAAATCGATTGGGAAGCTTTACTGATACAAAGTGCTGAGAAAAACGGCTTTCGTATCGAGTCTGTATCCGACATACCCTACCTGACCCGCCAGAATATTCCAGGAAAGCTGCTGACCCTTCGCCCCTGAGCCCAGTCCACTTAAATTTTTAGCGGATCGGCAAAACTCCGGCCATCCGACATCGTCCGCGTGTAGCCGGCGGTTTTGCGCTACCGCAAAGCGTTCGTGTTCCCGTATGATCGGGCCGCCTTCAAACAACAGCCAATAACCCGCTTCTCGTGACACTTGTTTCCAACCGGCGCATCGGCGTGCCTTTGGTACTGGCCGCCGGTATTTTCTGGAGCACCTCAGGCATCCTCTATCGACTGATCCAGGAGGCTACACCCTGGCATGTGCTGCTGTACCGTTCGCTGGCACTGATGCTGGCGCTTGGCTTGTGGCTGGGCTTTCGCTACCGTGACACCCTGGGGCAAACACTGATCGAAACCGGCTGGTCTGCCTTGCTGGGCGGGCTTTGTCTGGGCACAGCCTTTACCGGCTATATCCTGGCTCTTGAGCACACCACCGTTGCGAACGCCATGTTTCTGCTGGCCAGTGCCCCGTTTTTTGCCGCCCTGGCTGGACGCATTCTGCTGGGTGAACGCATCGCCATTTACATGTGGGCCGCGATGATAGTTGCTGCCGTGGGCATCGGTATCATGGCCGGCGAAGAACTCTCGCTTGGTAAAGGCCGCGGTGAAGGCTTTGCCCTGATGGCCGCGCTGGGTTTTGCCGGACTGACAATCTCACTACGCACCCGAGCCGGCACAGACAAACTCATCACCATTTTTGTTGCGACTGCTGTCGCCACACTTTACGCACTAACCGGCATAGGCCTATCCGGGTCTGGCTTTGCGATCCCCTGGGTCGATCTGATTAATTGCATCGGCATGGGTTGGTTTCAGATCGGGCTGGGATTCGCCCTGTTCACAGCCGGAGCCCGTCACCTGCAAGCGGTAGAACTGACTCTGTTATCCATGACCGAAGTTATCGCTGGGCCGATTATCGTCTGGATAGGTATTGGTGAGATCCCCTCCCAGCAATCACTGACGGGCGGCGTCTTGATACTGGCTGGCATTACGCTGATGGCTCTTTGTAGTGCACGGGCAAAAAGCCGAGCCCCACCATTTGAACCACCGATATCCTGAATACCGCGTATTGTGAAAACTTAGTGAGAAGGGAAGCTACTCACCCAGGCATCTTGTCAAACGCCTTGATCTTCGGATCAATCGGAGTCGATGGCAGACGGCGGCTTGTGTAGACATTGACCTTGGGCTCAAACCAACTCGCATCTTCGATAAGGCCCACCCGCACACCCAGCCGATTGGGTGCTTTGGTGTTTTCGGTGTAGACCTGTGATCCACACGATGGGCAAAAGTGTTTGGTAATCGTATTGCCGGCGTCACTTAGATGCTGGTGGGCATGGGTTTCACCCGATACCTCGAACTCGTCGACATCAACAAAAGCGAACGAAGCATACGCCCCGCCACCAGAGCGACGGCAATCATCACAGTGACAGTTAGCCTGAAACATCGGTTCAGCACTGCAGTGAAACTGTACTGCACCACATAAGCAGTGCCCGGAAAACGGGTCAGCCATAGCGCACTCTCCATTCGAACTGGCCACACCTGACTCAGGTGAACCGATCGTGATTACAAGCAGTCTAGTCTAGACTTAAGCTGCGGATTTGTCTGTATCAGGTGAGCTTGGAGTCAGAAACCATCAGGCACCCGACTGCCAAAACCCGAATCGGAAACGACTGCTATGAACAGTACAAACTACCGCCTACGGTAAAGCAGGACTTGCTGGTACCGCTGACAGTCTTGCAATAGGTGCTTTTCCCAATTCTCTCACAACTCACGATCGATGCGTCCGGTTTGCCACAGTACTGGCTGCTCGAGATTTCGAAGCAGCCAGAGACAGATTTGCTGGGCGCAGCGGGCGGCATCACGTTTCTCACTGCGGTGTACAGACTGGAGAAAAAGACCCAGATTCATGCCCCGCTGACTCATCCCCACTCAAGCTCCGAAATGCGCACAGGCGAGTGTCTAAACCCCTGCGAAGCCAGCGCTAGAGGATCTGATTGACGAGTTTTTTGTTGCCAGTCCATAACCGGTCTATATTTTCGATCAGGATATCGATCACGTTATCTTCGTATTTTCGCGTCTCCCCTGCCGAGTGCGGTGTGATAATGAGATTTTCCATTGACCAGAAAAGTGAATTCATCGGTAGGGGTTCATCGTAAAAGTGATCAATTGCCGCACCTGCAATTTCCCCCGTCGTCAAAGCGGATGCAAGCGCCGTTTCATCGACGCAACCCCCGCGCGCCACGTTAACCAGTTGTCCGGAAGTCTTCATTGCAGAAAAAGCATTCGCATCAATCATCTCGCGGGTCGAGCGATTCAACGGACAACACAATACGACAAAATCCGCGCGCGCCAGGACAGATTGCAATTGCTCCGGCGCATACACTTCATCCGCAATGCCATCGTGTGAAGCGACATCCTGTTTTACACCCAGAACTTTCATCTCGAACGCTTTTGCCAACTTGGCCAGCCGGGAACCGATCTCGCCAAGCCCGATAATCAACATCGTTTGCCCACAGAGATCGTCTTCTCTTTGTGAGAGATCAGAGATCATCGGTCGCCAATGCCGATTATGCTGCTGGTCTCTTGCATGATGCAGCTGGCGAGCCAACGCAAGAACGAGACCCATGGCATGATGACTGACCGCATCGGCATTTACGCCGCTGGCGTTTGCCACCCGAATAGCTCTCGTGCGTAGTTCATCCAGCGGAAACTGCTCATAGCCCGCGCTGATGGTCTGGATATAACGTAGGCCAGGAGTAATCTTAAGGAGATTATCTGTCCAGAGCCCGGAGATCACGAGAACGTCAGCCTCGCCCGCCCGGGAGCAGGTTTCCTCATCGGTCCAGGTCTGAAAATACCCTATGCCCGTGCCTCGCGACAAAAACCGCTCTGCCATTCGATAGGCCGGATGCGCAAACTGAATAGTCAATTCCTCTCGCGACGGCAGAAAATTCATCTGAACGTTGCCCTCATTTGGTTTTATACAGCCTGATTCATCTTCTCCTAGATTAATCGACATCGTCAAATTTAGTCAGAATCTAACTAGCGGGCCGAACCGCGGCTCGGTCTACTGACACAAAGTCTGTTAGACCGACTACCCCACCTTTGATAGTCAGGAAGATCCTGAAACTCGGTAAGAGGGGATGTATTACAGTAAGATCAGCAAGTGCATTGGCGTTAGCACAAGCAAGATATCAAGAATAATTTTCCTTCCTAAGTATGCGTAAGAAAACCTAGAAAGAATAATTATTGCTTATGTTGGACCCCTATTGTTGCCCCACAAAGGAAACCAAAGTAGCGGGGCTCGAAATAGCTATCTGGTAAACGAATTATCGTTGAGATAAACGCTTAGATCGTCTGCTAACTTTTGCCGTTTGTCCGGTGTCATTTCAACCGGATAAAATCCCAGAATGACCGGATATTTTTCTTCACCTTGATAAACCACTGATACCGTAAACATCCAATGTGGTGGAGCATCAAATAGCACCGTAACCAGATCGCCACGGGCAGACACCTCTCCTTTGGAGCCGAATGGTGCAAACCTCAAAGCCATAAAACGACCACGTATTTTGTCGACCCCTAGCTCCTCTATCGACTTCCCTTTTACTGTATCCCATGTAAATTTACAGGGGTAGCCAATTTTCGGCTTATCAGCCAGACAGTCGTCTATATATTCGCGAATTGTCCTAACGGCTGGCCGCTCCAAACCCTGCTTATAGGCCGCTTCCTGTTCCGGCGATAGCGTTGTTTCGGCTTGTGCGAAATGACTGACAAGAAGTAGGCAAACAAATGCGTAAAGCCACTTCATATCGCTATCTTAATCCTGTCAGGGAAAAGCAGCCAGGGAGTGTGTCGGGCTGTGGAGTTCTTTGTTGTGCTTTCATTGCAATTAAATCAACGCATTTGTTGATGTTGAGGAATTACTCATCACAAACCCTAATAATCCGTTTCACCCGCAGGCAATTCCATTATCTGGCCTGGCACAGGCTCTATTTCGTTAGCTTAATGGGTAATGTATGATCTCGGTCGACCCTAAGCAGGGTAACCATTAATCAACATGTTGCCAACAATTATTTCCTGATTGACCGGATTCGGCCATTGCTCGATAACCATTGCTCACTAAAGGAAAATACCCATGCGATTAGAAAATAAGACGGCTATCGTGACCGGAGGGGCCTCCGGATTCGGCGCCGGCATTGCCCAGCGCTTCGCGGGCGAGGGCGCTTCGGTGGTAGTCGCTGATGTCAACGACCGAGCCGGAGAATTAACTGCAAGCGAGATTAGAGATTCTGGCGGGGATGCGATATACGTTCATGCAGATGTCACATCGCGATCTGATACCAAACAGATGATTGCAAAGGCTGTGACACATTCTGGACAACTCGATATCCTGATCAACAATGCCGGCTTTTCCCATTCGAATAAGAATTTTACGCAAGTTACTGAGGAAGAATTTGACCGGGTGTATGACGTCAATGTTAAAGCCGTTTACATTGCTATCCAGGAAGTTATTCCCACTTTCCAGCAGCAAGGTCACGGCTGTATTATTAATACCTCTTCTACGGCGGCGCTTCGGCCACGGCCCGGCCTTGCTGTGTATTGCAGTTCCAAGGGAGCTGTAAGCAACCTGACCAAAGCATTGGCGGTCGAGTACGCGAGCGATCAGATCCGCATCAATGCATTGTGTCCGGTGATAGGAGAGACCGGAATGCTCGAGACCTTTATGGGTGTTCCCGATACACCCGAGAACCGGAAAAAGTTCGAAGCCACGATCCCCATAGGGCGTTTTTCAACCCCTTCCGATGTGGCCGCAGCAGCGCTGTTTCTGGCCAGCGACGACGCCGCCTTCATCACCGGCATAACCATGGAGGTGGATGGCGGCCGCTGCGTCTAACGAATGTCGACTCCGATCAGAAGCGCCTGGCAGATGAGCGTGCTGCATCCCCTGTGCGAAACGGCTTCAGCGCAGCGTAGACGGCTGATGTCACCGGCGTAGGCACGTCGTACTCCTGCCCTAATCGCTGAACGGCGCCCGACAATCCATCCAACTCGAGTGCCCGGCCCCGTTCCAGATCAACCAATAAAGAGCTCGTACCCTGCGCCGGATTGGTTTCGAGCAGGCCCATTAGCCGCTCCTCCAGGGCTGCATCGAGCGGCACCCCGGCAGCCCGCCCCACTGCCACGCACTCGCGGATACAGCCAGCAAACAAAGAGCGCATGTCGGGGTCAGCCCGTATGATGCCAATCGGCTGTCGAGTTACAGCCGTCACACCGCTCACACCTGCAATCCAACAAAATTTCTCCCACAGCATCAGGTTTGCGTTTTTGTTCACGGCAGCCGTAATCCCGGCGTTTTGCATCTCTTGAATCAATTGTTCTGCACAGTCACTCGAACCATCCTGTGGCTCTGCCACTTCAACCAGTGGCTTGCCCGGGATTGAGCCCTTAAAGATGATCTCGCCCGGTGAATTGATGCTGGCCGGAAAATATGCAGCGCCAGCCAGCACCCGCTCTTTGCCAATCACGCCACCGATTCGCTGCAGGCTCTCGACCCCATTTTGAAGCGTAACCACCACCGTATGATCCGCAAGCAGCGGCTCCAGTTGGGCTGCTGCGCTCTCGGTGTCATAGAGCTTGACGCAAAAAAGAACGATATCCACCTGGCCCAGTGCCTGGGGTTGATCCGACACAGTAACGGGTAAGACGGTGAATTCCTCTGCACCGACAACGCGCAACCCGTGTGTACGCAGTGCCTCTAAATGCTTGCCCCGGGCGACAAACACCACGTCTCCTCCTGCAAGCGCCAGCTTTCCTCCCAGAAAACCACCCACGCCGCCGGCACCCATGATTGCAATTCGCATGTTCGCTAATTATCTCCGGCCAGTCGGCCACTGAAACCGGCCTGCAAGCAGTGCTCTTAGTCGCAGGGGTAACATCGAGCGCAACCTAATAGGTCGCCCGTCCGCCACTCAGATCAAACACCCCACCGGTTGTGAAGGAATTCTCCTCGGATACAAGCCAGGCGACCATCGCTGCAATCTCTTCAACTTGTACAAACCGCCCGCGCGGGATCTTGGACAGCATATAGTCTATATGTTGCTGGCTGATCTGATCAAAGATGCGGGTTCGGGCGGCGGCTGGGGTAATGCAATTTATAGAAATGTTTTTGTCCGCGGTTTCTTTGGCTATCGATTTGGTCAGTGCAATCACGCCGGCCTTTGCGGCGCTGTATGCCGCAGCATTTGGATTACCTTCTTTGCCCGCTATCGATGCCACGTTGACGATACGGCCATAGTCCTGTTCTCGCATAATCGGAACAACAGCCCTGCAGCAGTAATACACGGCGTTAAGATCGACGTCGATCACGCGTTGCCAATCGTCCAGTGCATATTCCCAGGAAGGCCCGGTGGGACCAGCAATTCCGGCGTTATTAACAAAAATGTCGATTCCGCCCAGTGCGCTGGCTGTCTCAGAAGTCGCTTGGGCGACCGCCTGGGCATCAGTAAGTTCTACCGCAACCGAGTGCACGGCCCCTTGTGATTCCAGTTGCGCGCACGTTTCTTGCAGCAAAGAGGCGTCCTGATCCCACAAGCTCACCTTTGCTCCAGACGCCAAAAATCGGGTAATGATGCTTAGCCCAATCCCCTGCGCGCCACCGGTTACCACCGCACTACGCCCGGAAAGATCAATTTGGTTCATGTCAGTCAATTCCTCTTTATTATTTCGCCTGGCACCCTTCGATACATGTCCACTTACGCAAGCAAATCATCACCGCGCTTCGATCAATCATGGCTCGAGCCGGTAGCCTGTCGAAACGGCCGCAACCCGTCGAGATCCAAAGCCACGCCGTGGCCCGGGCGATCGGGTGCAATTGCTTTGCCCTCTTTCAATTGTAATCGCTGCTCGAGAAATCGTTCCAGGCCGAACCCATGCACCTCGAGATAGGATGCATTGGATACTCCTGCGAGTAGATGAACATGCACATCGTGAATCCCGTGGGATGTCACCGGCAGGCCTCTATCTTGCGCGATTTTGGCCACTTCTATCCACGGCGTAATACCACCGAGCGTTGCCGCGTCCGGTTCCGGAAAATCGACATGCCCGTAAGTCATGAGGTGCTCAAATTCGTGAACGCTGTGCAGGTTCTCGCCGGTGGCGATAGGAATCCTGGCTTCCCGTCCGAGCCTCGCGTGTCCGGCGAGGTCCTCAGGGATAATGGGCTCTTCCAGCCAAAAGAGGTCGAATTTCTCCAGCGCATCTGCTGCAGCAATCGCCTGATCAGTGCTCCATCGCATGTTCGCGTCTGCCATCAGCGGAAAGTTGGGGCCAAGAAGTTCTCGCATGGCACGCACCCGCTCGACATCCTCCGATAGTCGAGCCCTGCCAACCTTCATCTTGATGGCATGGAACCCCTGGTCCAGAAAACCTTCGGTCTGGGCACAGAGGCCTTGCGCCGGAAGATCAAGATCAATCCCGCCGGCATAGGCGGGCACTTCTCCAGAATCCCCTCCCAACAATCGCCACAGTGGCAGCGACTCGCGCTGACCGCGCAAGTCCCACAGTGCAATATCGACTGCAGCCATGGCAAATGAGGCCATGCCGCCGCGGCCCACAAAATGCAGCCGCCACCACATTTGTTTCCAGAGTGTATCGATAGCCCCCGGGTCTGCCCCCTGCAAAAGAGGCGCTAGATCCGAGTCGATGATTTTCCAGATCGCACCGGTTCCGATGTTGTTCACGGTATAGGTGTAGCCCAGGCCAATCTGCCCACGTTCGTTTACCAGTCGAACTACAACCAGTCCGAAGTCAAACATCTCCCCGTGGGTCGAATCGGACAGTGGTGTCTCCAGTGGCACGCGATACTGATCCGTATGAATTTCTACTATAGGCATTAAGACTTCCTCGGCTTTCGAATTCACTCCTGTTTGTTCGAAAGATACTCCAAATCCCAGAGCGAAGGCCATTTGTGCAGCACCCAGTAAAGTGTCAGGATGCCTTCACTGGCCAAAATGGCGATGGCAGCGCGGGCCCCGAGCCAATCCGCCAACAAACCGATGTGAAGAAATCCAATGGGCGCCATACCAATGCAGACAGATAGAAGGCCCATCATCAGGCTGCGAGCCTCCTCCGGCGCTTTCAGCAAAATGAGCGTGCTCTGCATTGCCGCAAAGGCCGCAGCACCCAAGCCACCCAGCAACAGGCATGCTGCAGAGCCCGCGGACAAGGTCACTTGCGAGAAAATCACTGCAACCACGAGAAACAAGCTGATCCCACACACGTACAGTCTGCGGTAGTATCGCACTTGGCCCACGCCTACAATCAGCAACGCCCCCACCAGGGCGCCACAGCCCTCGGCGCTCATCAGCAAACCCACATGAAACGAGTTCAACCCGAGAACTTCCTTGCCGATCACCGGAATCATGGAAACGAATGGGAAACCCCATAAGTTGAACACCACGGTAACCATCAAGACCCCCGCCAGTAGCGGACGGCTTCTCAGCAGCGACAAGCTTCGTGTAATGGCGGAGATCACTCCATGGCCACTGTGCCGAGGCGAACGGGTTTTCGGGCGAAGCGATACGGCCCAAAGCAGTGCCAACACATAAGCCATCGCCGCAAACCCATACACGCCGGTTAACCCCACCCATTGCAGGAACACTCCCCCAAGAATGGGACCCAACATCCGGGTTCCGTTGTTAGTTACGGTGTCCAGGCTCATAGCATGTCCTATCGAGCCCGCATCCACTGCCCCGCCCAGCAATGTTTTTCGAACCGGAAAGTCCAGCGACCAGAACACTCCGCTCACAAACGTGCCCATACCAATGTGCCAAAGCTGAATCTGTTCCGTTGTGCTTAGAAATGCGAGTAATGCCGACACGCCGATCATTGCAATGATTCCAAACATCAGCATGCGCCGATGACCGACCCGTTCTACGATAGCCGCCGCCAGAATGCCAAAACAGGCGAGCGGGGCCATGCGCAAAATCAACATCAATGCCACCTGAGAAGGCGAGCCTGTCAAGTCAAAGACAAACACGCCGATCGCCAGCATCTCGAGCCACCTGACAGTGCTGGATACTGCACCGATGCCCCACAGGCGTAAGAACTCTGGATTTCGAAACAACGCCCAACGGCCAGCGAGGAGTTTTGCTTGCACCGGGCGGGCTCTCATAAGATCATGCTAGTACAATGAGGTTATCTTGAGTACGGCGATCCTGTGAGAGTTTCATATCGTCCCTCGACATCTGGTGCACGCGCCATGATCATGCTACCGTCTTAGCACCACCCATAATTCTGACTCACCAGGTTACAGATCGAATATGCCCGAAATTGAAAGACTGCTGTTGGATAACCTGCCAGCGCCCGTCAGCCATTACTGTCATGTGGTTCGTGCTGGTGACCGAGTCTGGGTGTCCGGCATGGTGGGGATCCGCAAAGACGGGTCGATTCCCGAGGATGTCGTGGGCCAGTTTCAGGTTGCCATGGATTGGCTTGATCACGCCCTGCGGGCAGCGGGCGGACGTCCCGAACATATCGTGAAGGTACAGGTCTTTCTCACCGACATCAACGACCGGGCCAAAATTAACCCGCTGCGCCAGGATTACTTCGGAAAGCACCGCCCTGCATCGACGCTGGTTGAAGTGTCCGCACTCATCACGCCGCAACTCAAGGTAGAAATTGAAGCCGAAGCGATACTAGGGTAAGTTGGGGCGAGTGCAGCAATTGGAAGTCTCCGACAGGAAAGAGCGTGAACCCTCGTAAGGTCGTTGTCATCGGCGCGGTTCATCCGGCTGGCATTTCGGTGCTCCAAGCCCGTTCAGACGTTGAATACGAGATCATCAGTGATGTCTCAGAAGAAAATCTGTGCCAAGCAGTGCAAAAAGCCCATGGCTTACTGGTGCGAACTGCTGCTATCACAGCACCGGTCATTGCTGCGGCCCAAGAACTTGAAGTGGTCTCCCGGCACGGCGTGGGCTACGACAATGTCGATGTTAAATCGCTCACAGCCAGAGGAATTCCGCTGGCACTGGCTGTAGGCGGCAATGCCGTATCGGTCGCCGAGCAGACAATGCATCTTATTCTAGCGCTTACCAAACAGGGATTTCGCTACGACCGGGCCACTCGGGAAGGTCAATTCGACTTTCGGGAGCAACCGACGGCCTCCTGCCTTGAAGGAAAATCTCTTCTGATCATCGGCTTTGGCCGAACCGGCAGTCGGGTTGCCGCGAGGGCGGGGGCTTTCGATATGGATCTTTATGCAATTGATCCATACATCGACCCAGACATTATCCGCCGAACGGCTGCTACGGTCGTCACCGATCTTCGAGCCATTCTGCCGCAAATGGACGTTGTTACAATTCATTGTCCCAAAACCACCGAAACGCTAGGCCTGATTGGACGAGAAGAACTCAATGCCATGAAGCCATCAGCAATACTCATCAACACAGCGAGAGGCGGCATCATCAACGAGGCAGACCTCTACCAGGCGCTTTCTTCGGGTAACATTGCAGGCGCTGGCATCGACGTGTTCGAGGAAGAACCACCCAAACTCGATCATCCATTGCTCGGGCTGGATAATATCGTACTGAGTCCCCATTGCGCCGGGGTAACACGCGAGTCGCGCGTTCGCGTGGCGCAGATCGCAGCCCAGAATGTGCTGGCCGCATTTGACGGAACACTGGCCGCGGAAATGGTCATCAACCGTGCAGTACTCCAGTAACAAGTCGGAAATGACCAAGCTGATGAATCACTTCGATCTATCTCATCAAGACTCTATCGAGCCGAGTGCATGATGATCGTTGCCCAGAACCTTGTCCGACGTTACCGCAGCACGATCGCCGTAGATGACGTTAGTTTCGAGATTGCTCAAGGTGAGGTCGTCGGCTTGCTCGGCCACAATGGGTCGGGCAAAACCACGATCATGAAGATGTTAACCGGCTTTCTTGAGCCGACTGCTGGGCAGATCACACTAAACGGCTTGGACATTGGTGAGCAAACTCGTTTAGCCCAGGCATGCATTGGATACCTGCCTGAGAATTGTCCAATCTGGCCCGATATGCACGTGGCGGACTACCTCGATTATCAGGCCTGCCTGCACGGTCTTGGCCCTTCGGAACGCGACAGTGCGGTCGTTCTCGCAATACAGCGTACAGGCCTAAAAGACCGGGCAACCCAAATGATCCGAACATTGTCCCGAGGGTACCGTCAGCGACTGGGTGTTGCCCAGGCAATCCTCCACGGGCGGCAAATCGTGATCTTGGATGAACCAACCAATGGACTCGATCCCACCCAGATCCTAGAGATGCGCTCACTCATCAAAGATCTGGCCAAACACTCAACCATCCTCATTTCGACTCACATCCTGCAGGAAGTGCAGGCGGTCTGCGAGCGGGTCTTGATCCTGCGCGCGGGACGACTTGTCCTTGATTCAAGGATCGAAGATCTGGAGCAAAATCAGCGCTTGCTCATCGTTGTTAGTGCCGATGGGAAAAGCGTGTTGGGCGGTATCCGGGGGGTCGAAAGAATAACGCAGCGGGCCACAAACGATGGTCTCGCCCACTACGTAGTGGACGTGTCGCGCGATTGCGCATCGGATATTGCGCAGGCGGTCCATACAGCGGGCTTAAAACTGCACCTTCTGCAGCCCGAACGACGAACCCTGGAGAGTGTTTTTGCTGCCGTCAATGAACCCCAGCCTGAACAGAAGTCCTAAGATGTCAGAAACTGCAAGAATCATACGAAAGGAATTTACCGAGTTTTTCGCCTCGCCGGCGGCGGTGCTATTCCTTGGCGCTTTCCTCGCGGCAATGCTGTTCCTGTTTTTTTGGATCGAAACTTTCTTCGCCAGAAACATCGCCGATGCGCGGCCGTTGTTCAAGTGGTTGCCAGTGCTACTCATCTTTCTGGCAGCAACTCTGACCATGCGAACCTGGTCTGAAGAACGGCGCTCGGGAACGATCGAGAATCTGTTAACCAGTCCAGTCAACCGACTGCATCTGGTACTGGGCAAGTTTCTCTCCGGTCTAATGCTTGTGGCGGTGGCTCTGGCTCTTACGATTCCATTACCAGTCACGGTTTCGCTGTTAGGAACTATGGATTGGGGTCCGGTTATTGGAGGCTATCTGGCCGCACTATTTTTGGCTGGTGCCTACCTGTCGATTGGCGTTTACATGAGCGTCCAAACAGATAATCCGATCGTCGCCTGGATCTTGACTACAGTAGTCTGCGCTGCTTTTTACTTGATCGGATCACCAATGATTACCGGTTTATTCGGATATCACATCGGTGGATTTCTAATGCTGCTTGGCACAGGCGCTCGATTTGATTCGGTGACCCGCGGCGTTCTCGACTTACGCGACCTGTATTTTTATGCCTCTATTGTCGGCGTTTTCCTGACACTCAACCTGTTTTCACTAGAGAGGATCTGTTGGGCTGGAAATCCCGGGCGTCGTCATCACACTCGCTGGTGGTGCGCGATCGTGCTCACTCTGGCCAATCTTGTTGCTGCCAACTTCTGGCTTCAGCCAATTAGCTGGGCCCGCGTGGACATCACTAGGGACCAAATGTATTCGCTCTCGGAGGCCACGGAACGGTACTTAAGCCAGCTGCAGGAGCCGCTACTGATACGTGGATATTTCTCGGCCAAGACTCATCCGTTATTGGCCCCACTGGTTCCTAGAATACACGATCTATTGGAGGAATATGCCGAGCTTGGCCGGGGCAAGGTGCGAGTCGAATTTGTTGACCCACACAAAAATCAAGCGTTGGAAGAAGAGGCTGCAAGCAAGTACGGCATTAGGCCGATACCGTTCCAGATAGCGAGCCGGCACCAATCCGGAGTCGTAAATTCCTACTTTCACATCGTCGTGTCGTATGCGGATCAGATTGAAACGCTGGATTTCGAAGAACTCACTGAGTTTAAGGCGGGTAGTAGTGAAAACCTGGAGGTGGCACTCAAGAACCCGGAGTACTCCATTACCAGCAGCATCAAAAAGGCATTGGCCAGTTATCGCACAGGCGGGAATCCGTTTGATTCGCTCACTGGAAAAGTGACCTTCCGTGGGTATATTTCACCGGCAGATCAACTTCCCGATTCACTATCCACGCTGCGCCACGACCTGGAAACGGTACTGACGGAGCTACAGAACGAATCAGACGGCAAATTCAACATAGTTGTCTCCGACCCCGATGCACAGGGAGGAGTCCTAGCCCGGCAAATCAGTGAACGTTATGGCTTTCGCCCCCAGCGCGCTGATCTCTTTGATGAATCGCCATTTTGGTTTTCGATGCTGATGGAGCGAGGAGGGGAAGCAATTCAGGTGCCGCTGCCAGAAAACTTAGGCCAAGAAGCCATTCGACGTACGCTGGTTGCCAGTCTAAAACGTTTGGCGCCTGGTTTCCTCAAGACCATCGCGCTATTTGAGCCGCCCACCGGCCCGACTGGTGTCGGATACCAATATCTCAGCAATGCGTTAATGGAAAACAACCGAGTAACCAATACTGACCTGAGGGGCGGGCGGGTACCAGAAGACGTAGATCTCCTGATAGTCGTCGCTCCGTATCAACTTAATGAAAGACAGGTTTTCGCAATTGATCAGTTTTTGATGCAGGGAGGCACGGTTTTCCTATCCACCTCCACACGTAACATCCACGTCGAATCCAATTTGGAAGTACGGGCGCATCAATCCGGCCTGCAACAGTGGCTTGCGCATCAGGGTCTCGAGGTTGGTGCTGGCCTGGTCATGGACCCTGTAAATACCGAGTTTCCAGTCCCGGTAGAGCGATACGTCGGAACAACCACCGTACAAGAGATCAAGCGTTTACCTTATCCCCTTTTCCCGGATCTTCGGGGCGACCAATTGAGCTCGAACAGCCTGATTACTGCCGGCATGGATCAACTGACTGTCAACTGGATTTCCCCGGTTTCCATTGACAAAGCTCCAAGCAGCACACGTAAGTCGATCGTGCTTTTAAAAAGTTCACCCGACAGCTGGATCTCACCCGATGATTCGGTGATCCCGGACTACAACCAATTCCCCGATGGTGGTTTTGCCGTCGCTCCAGAGAGGGCGAGTCAACCGCTTGCAGTCGCCATGGAGGGTCCCTTTGAGTCTTACTTCAAAAACAAGGCCTCCCCGCTCGTGGCAACTTCCAGCAATACTGATCAGAAGGCGGTAGAGAACGATCCAAGTGACTCTAACAACACGGCAAGTAGCAGCCCAATAGTCAGCAGTGTGATCGAACGGTCCCCGCCGTCCGCTCGAATTGTCCTGGTTGGCTCCAACGAATTCGCGAGTGATCTCGCACTGACGCTAGTCTCCGAAGGGATGGGCACGTTCTACTCGAAACCGCTTGAATTCATGCAAAATGTGATTGACTTATCGCTCGAAGACCAGGGACTTCTTAGCATTCGGGGGCGAACCCAATTCTCACGAACACTCGTGTCAATGGTTTCGCATAGACAGGCCATGTGGGAATACCTCAATTATGGAATCGCGCTAGCTGGCCTGCTTGGAATTTGGTTGTGGCGACGATGGGCCCAGCGCTCGAGTCTGGCCCGGTTTCACACCCTCTTGGCGCAACGTTAGAGCATGACCAAACTGATCCAATGGCTGGCTGTTCTATTGGTGCTGCAACTTGGGCTTGTAGTGGGCTTAAACCTGATCCAGACCGGCCTCTCTGCCACACCATCGCAGATGCTCCTGATCAGCATCGGAGATATCGAAATTGATCAACTAACGATAGCAGACGCCCAAGGGGAGCAAGTCCATCTACGCAAGAAAGAGGGGTCTTGGATTATCCCCATCGACGGCGATTTTCCGGCTGACCAGGAAAAAGTGGAAAACTTTCTTCAGACCCTACTGGAACTGCAGCGTGGATTAGCCATCGGAACGACCCCTGCAGCGCTACACCGATTTATGGTGGAAGAAAATAATTTTGAGCGCCGCATCGCGCTGCAATCAAACGAAAAGCTCATCGCAGAAATTTTCCTTGGAACATCCCCCCGGGCGCGCATGGCACATGCGCGAAGTAGCAAGGACGCATCAGTTTTTGAGATCAAATTAGCCACATACGAGGTACCGGTGAAATCAGAGGAGTGGCAGGACGAGCGGGTAGTACAAGTCCCCTACGGTGATATTGAGGCAATCGATGTACCTGGTGTGATCAGCCTGATTAGGAACCGCTCTGTCGATACTGGCACTAGCACAAACACCGACACTGCTCCTACTACGGAACTATGGGGTTCTTTGGAACTTGGCCCGGGCGAATCGATCCAACAGGATAGTGCAGATACTCTGGCAAGGAGTATTTCTGTCTTACGTGTCATCGATGTACTGGGCAAGGACATGAAAACCATCTATGAATTGACACCGCCACAATTAACATTGATCGTTAAGACGATCAATGATGCCACTGTGGTCTACGAATTGGGGGCGATCGAGGGGGAAGACGACTACGTTCTTAAGGCATCAACACGACCCGAGTATTTTCAAGTACCGAGTTACCTGGGAAAAAGTCTTGTCAAAGCTATCGATCGCGATGTCATCGTTTTAAAACAAGAATAGTGCACGGACTGATTCTGCGACCAGCACGACGACCCGGTGAGAACTGCCTTGGGAAGACCGTAATCGTGCGTTTCTCAACCCGTTGACGATGTCCGGCATCAGATTCTGTCGCCAGGGGCTACTTGCTACTCTTAGTAATTGGTGCTAGCGTGGGACTGTTGGAGGCGACTTCCTGCCTCTGCGACCGAGCAATATAGGGAGGATTTTGCAGGTACCTGGATCAGGTGTCGGAAATATTCGAGACTATTACAGCTCACAAGATCGGTTGTCTGGTAATCTACGACATGTGGTTGGCAGTTTTCAGCCACACAGTCACCCAAACCAGAAAAATCCACTGTAAAAAGGAGGAAACATTAAATGAATGTAGGTAAAAAACTGACCATCACGGCCATAGCCGTAACGCTAGCAGCGCTGTCAGCCACGGCACAAGCCGGGCGAGTCAAGTGGAAAATGCACAGTGCATGGGGCAGCAGCGTGCCGCATCTGGGCACCAACGCCTGGCGTTTTGCTGAGAACATCGGCCGCATGTCGGGCGGTGACTTCACCGTAAAGCCCTATGAGCCCGGCGCTTTGATTCCGGCGAATGAAGGCTTTGATGCAGCATCCAAGGGCTCGATCGACATGGCGTGGACCACTGCCGGCTACGACACCGGTAAGTATCCCGCATTGGCTTTCTTTACGGCGGTGCCTTTCGGCCCCTCAATCGGCGAATACATGGCCTGGATGAAGTTCGGTGGTGGTAATGAGTTGGAAGCAGAAATCTATGGCGCCCATGGCATCCATGAAATCGATTGTCTCGCCATTGGTCCGGAAACATCGGGCTGGTTCAAAGAAGAGATCACGGACCTTGAGCAGTTAAGAGGCCTTAAGATGCGTTTCTTTGGCCTCGGCGCTCGCGTCATGCAGAAGATCGGCGTATCAACTCAGTTGTTGGCAGGTGGCGACATCTTTCCTGCTCTTGAAAAGGGCGTGATCGACGCCACCGAGTTCTCGATGCCCGCCATGGACATCAAGTACGGCTTCTACCAGATCGCCAAAAACAACTACTTCCCGGGTTGGCACCAGCAGGTCTCTGTTAGTCACCTGCTGATTAACAAAGGCAAGTGGGACGGTTTGTCGGACCAGAACCAGGCATTAATCGAGATCGGTGCCGGCGAAAGTCTCATGTACATCTACGCCGAGACCGAATACGTCAACCCGTATGCCATGGTCGAAATGGGCGAGAAGTACGGTGTGACCACCCGACGCTGGAGAGACGACCAAATCGCTGTGTTTGAAAAAGCATGGCGAGAGGTCGTAGCTGAAGATTCGGCCAGTGACCCTTTGTTCAAAAAGGTCGCCGACAGCTATTTCAGCTTTCGTAAAGACTATAAGAAATGGGGAGATGCGCAGTCCCTCAATGCAACCTATCTGGATTAAGGTGCTAATTTCTTAACGTTTGTAACATCATAAGTTAAAAACACCGGAGCCCTTTGGGGCTCCGGTTGTTTTTTCCCCACCCCATTACCTAACTATTGATAGCGAATATGGAAGCGATCCTCAACGCTGTAACCCGACGCAAAGGTTTAACGATCGTGGTTGCGCTGTTGGCGATTGTTGGCGTTATCTACGCCCGGATCCTCGGCATGTCCCCGGACCAGCAGGAAGACCTGCTCTACGCCGTACAGGACTATCTGCCGATCACCATGTTTGTAACGCTGGCGATCCTGCTTTTTTCCGGGTTTCCAGTTGCGTTTATCCTCGGCGGACTCGCATTTTCTTTTGGCATGATCGGCTACTTCCTCGATATGTTTTCCCTGATCGAGTTCTTTAATTTCATGCCACGTATCTGGTTTCAGGCCGCGGAGAACTTGGTTCTGGTCTCGATTCCCGCCTTTGTCTTCATGGGCGTCATGATGGAACGAAGCGGCGTTGCCAACGACCTCCTTTATTGTGTGCAAGTGTTGCTAAAAAAAGTGGCAGGATCGCTCGCGCTCGCGGTCATTATTATGGGCACGGTGCTGGCAGCGATGACCGGTATTATTGGCGCCTCAGTCACCATGATGACTGCCCTGGCCCTGCCGACCATGATCAAACAGGGCTACAAGAATTCGCTTTCCTGCGGTTGTATCGCGGCTTCGGGAACCTTGGGCATCCTCATCCCGCCCAGCATCATGCTGATTATCATGGCCGACCTGATGGCTGTGTCGGTCGGCAACATGTTCATGGCCGCAATCGTCCCCGGACTGATCCTTGCCTTTTTCTACCTGGTCTTTGTGGCGGTCTACGCCAAACTCAAGCCGGAGGTCGCCCCACCGTTGCCACCGGAATTACTCCATGTGCCAAAAAACGAATACCCGGGGATGATTTTCAAGAGTTTCCTGCCTCCCGTGGCACTAATAGGAATGATCAAGGGCTCTATCCTGTTCGGTGTTGCCACTCCCAGCGAGGCCGGTGCCGTTGGTGCCTTTGGTACCATCATACTTGCCATCGGAAATCGCCGTCTCAGCATGAAACTGCTACGGTCTGTATGTATGACCTCGGCCCGCACTGTCGCCATGATCTTCTTCATCGTGATCAGCGCCACCTGCTTTGCTTATGTCTACCGCTCGCTCGGTGGTGACGATATCGTTGAGCACTTGATCCTCTCAGCCGGACTCAGTTCGTGGGAATTGCTGATTCTGCTGATGGTCATCACTTTCATGCTCGGTTTCTTTCTTGACTGGATCGAGATTACTCTTATCGTTCTTCCCGTGTTTGCGCCACTGGTAGCCGGAATGGATTTTGGCGACCATGTCGCCTCAAAGGACATCGTGTTCTGGTTCCTGACCCTGATGGCGATCAACCTGCAGACATCTTTCCTGACGCCGCCGTTTGGCTTTGCGCTCTTTTATCTCAAGGGCATCGCGCCTAAGGAAGTCAAAATTCAGGAGATTTACAAAGGCATCATCCCGTTCGTCTTACTGCAGTTAGTCGGGTTGATTTTGGTGATGTGGAAACCCAATATCGCGCTGTCCCTGATGAAAGCGGTATACGATTATTGACGCCACCGACCCGAGTATAGACTTGACTACTGTGAACCCGCCAACTTCTGAAACCGTGCCCGACATCGACGCTGCGCCGACTGAAACGCAATATTTCTCACCTGAAGAACTTCCTACTATTCTTCGCATCAGTGAAAAACTGCGCCGATTCGTTGACGCGGTTGGACGATTCGGCGCCTGGTTTGCACTGCCGCTGATCCTGATCACGGCCTACGATCTGATCGTGCGCAAATTTTTCTCTCAGCAACAAATCTGGCTGGTTGAGAACGTGAACCCAATTTTTGGCTCGACACTGCTGCAGGAACTCGAATGGCACTCCCACACCGTGTTAATCACCCTGGTACTGGGATTTGGTTACATCTGGAACACGCATGTTCGGGTGGATCTGGTACGCGAGCGGGTCGGCTTTCGTCATCGGGCGTGGCTAGAGTTCATCGGCCTGACTTTCTTTCTTATTCCTTATACCTGCGTCGTTGTCTATTACGCTGCCGTGTACGCATTTGATTCCTGGGCGATTAATCGCCCTGAGGGTTGCGCCTGGTACCAGTGCGGGGAGATATCTGCCTCCCTGGTTGGACTGAGTCATCGCTGGATTATCAAGAGTGTTCTTGTGTTCGGCCTCGGGGTAACGATTATTGCCGGGTTCGCGGTGTGGCTGCAGGTCGCGACAGTGCTGTTCGGCCCAAAACACTGGCGATACGACTTAATGACTCTTGAGTGGCCCGAAGACATTGGCGGCAGCGTTGAAGGCAAGGAGCGACTGGATCTGGAAACACTCGTCGATCAGGTTGCCGAACGCGCAAGAATTCGACGGGAGCAAGAGGACGCCCAGCGAGAGGGCGGCGGGTAACCCTGCGCAGGGGCCACACTACGAACGTACTGAACAATGCTGGATTGGGAGAGTTTATTTAAGCGCTACGTCTGGGATGACAGAACCACCCCTTACCTGGTGCCACTTTCCAAGCTCAACCAACGTCAGGCTCACCACGAGATTCTCGCCTACTGCCTTTTTGTTGGGGTTCTTTTTGGCATTATCGCGATCACTGCATTAAGCGACGCAACACCGCATGGGCGATCTCCCGGCATCGGCCTCTATGCGTTCACAGTAGTATGCGCCTGTATCGTGTTGGGGTTTACCAAGAGTTACCCAGCGGCCCTCTACCTCGGTGCAACGCCACTGGCCGGGCTTGTTTACCTTTTCATCTACGGGTTCGGTCCCGATCGGGCGCGCATCGATACGATTGTTGTCACGATCATTGCCTTACTGTTCCTTTGGTACTCGTTGCGGCTTGTCGCGCTGGCGTATTCCTATACTAACTTTCCAGAACCCGGTGACGAGAAATCACCCCAGCGGCGACTCTTTAAGCGATGATGCTGAGGGCCCCCGGCGGCCGTTTTTGCCCTGCCCGGTTTGGGTTTCGTCGCCATGTTGCAGCCTATGGGTTAAGCATTCTGGTTCTGGTGACCTTAGAATTCCTGACGGTGGGAAACTGGTGGCTGTTCTGGCCGATGCTTCTGTGGGGTGTCGTACTGGCGATTCACTATTTCATCGTCGGCGCCCTCGATGCAGATGATGAATGGGCAGCTGACCGGGTGCTGGATCTTCAAACAAGTAGTTACGACTTTGATCACATAGGCAGTATCGAGAAACGGATTAGTGAAGGCGATCCGAGTGTCACCCCCCATACCGAACGCAGCCGCTAGTACGTGCGGAGCTGTCGGGGCGCACCGGCATCTGTATGAAATCCTGCTCGCAGCGCTGTAATACTCTCTTTCGATCGAACGCCGTTCATTGCGACCGGATGAATCTCTGATCGAAAGTGTGTCTTTTATGTCCGGACCCGGTATTCTCTAATAACATCGGGGTCTGGCAGCGAACCGAGCCCCGGCCCGTCAGGAAGATCAAAAGCGCCCTGGGTCGGCTCGATCCAATCTCCATAGAGGCTCGCCTCCAGTGAGAGGTAAAAACGTTCGATCATGCAGTTCTTTGGCTCCAGGGCCGCGAGGTGCAAGGTCGCCAGGAACCCAGGTCCAAAATACGGTGAGTGCGGCATCAGGTGTACTCCGGCGGCCGAACAACGAGAGGCAACTTTCCTGAATTCCGTAATACCCCCTACCTTGGTCACGCTGGGTTGAGCGTAACGGACCGCTTTCGCTTCGAACATTTTCTCGAATTCAAATGCAGTGCAGGCATTCTCACCGGCAGCAATAGGAATATTACAGGCAGCCTGGAGCGTCGCCAGCGCCTTGAAGTTCTCGGGCGGGAAAATTGGCTCCTCCAGCCAGTACAACCCATACTGACGTAAGGACGCAGCCCTCTCATGTGCCTCGGCCTCTGTCCAGGGGCAGTTGGTGTCGAGCATGATCGGAAAGTCTTCTCCCACCGCTCGTCGCGCTGCGGCCACTTCACGGTCCTCAGTCTCGTGTAATTTTATCCAGCCATACCCTTGGGCGATCGCTTGGCTACAACGCTTTGCAACGATCTCGGGCTCCGCGTACCGATACAGGCTTGCGTATGCTGGCAGTCGATTCCTCTGTCTGCGGCCGAGCAATTGCCAAAGCGGCAGTTCAACCGTCCTCGCCGCGATATCCCACAAGGCGATATCAAGGCCGGACAAGGCGAACATCGTGATACCGTAACGCCCAAATAGATGCAATTTCTGTTGCAGTTGGGTAACAAAGGTGCCGATGTCGTCAAACTCCTGGCCGATGACGATAGGCGCGACCATATCCTCTAGCGCTGCCTGGACGGCACGAAGGCAGCCATAACTGAATGCTTCTCCATAACCGGTGACACCGGTTTCTGTGGTGACCTTAACCAGGAGAATACTGAGCGATGTCCACGCCTGGCCGCCCCAGCCAGCGGGCCTGCCCCCATGAGTGAAGGGTATGGCGAGCGAAATAGTATCGACCTCGACAATCTTCATTCGGATCCCTCACGGGCAATATTAGCGATGCGGTCGGCAAAATTAACCTGGCTGTTGTCCTGCGGCTGATACCCAATCACACGGCGGGCAACGAGGTGGTAACGCTCACTGAGCTCCGGCCACATGCGTTGCGCGACGTACCCACAAGCGCCAGTTACGACGATGGTTTTTTTTGTCATCACCCCCTCCTGAATAGTTTTTGTTGGTGTAGTCACTATCGGCATTACTTCTGTGGTCGGTCACAACACGGCCAGGTCTCATCGCGGCCTTGGGGTGGTCACGGTTTCTGGATAAATTCAATCGTAATTCCGTCGCTGTCCCGCAGGTAGGCCAGTCTGCCGCCTTGATTCGGACCCTGGTCTATTACCGTGACCAACCCGATCGGAAAAACGCCGTGCTCGGCTGATCTATCAATTGCCGCATCGATGTCATCGACATCATAGGCAAGGTGAGCGAATCCAACGTCGCATGGCCTGGGTCGAACCGACGCGCGATCGCTCGGGCCCAGATATTCGATTAGCTCGATGCTGTGTCCAGCGCCACGAACGTAAGCAATCATGACCTGGGCCCCTTCGATACCCGTGATCTCGGCCACTTTCTTCGGGTCCCTCGGCGCTTTGGACGTGACTTCAAACCCCAGTGCGTCGCGAAAATACGCCACCGTACGATCGAGATCGGAAACGGTAAAGCTGGTGTGATTGGTCGACAAAATTTGGAAATCCGGCATTTGCTATTCCTGGTTAACGATGGTCCAACCAACATTCTAATCGGGGCTAGGCACTTGCTGGACTTTGCTATACTTTTTTCTTTTACCAGTGAGTTGTGTCATGGGGCGACTGGATGGAAAGCGAGCACTCATCACAGGATCCGCAAGCGGGATCGGCCGAGCCACAGCCCGGTTGTTTGCGAAGGAAGGGGCCCGATTGATTCTCTGTGACATCAAGGCTGAAGAGAACGACACACTAGCCGAGGAAATCCGTGATATAGGAGGGGAAGCGCTGGCCATTCATGTCGACGTAGGCGATGCCGAGGCCATGCAAACCGCTTTCCAGCAGGCAGCCGCAGCTTTTGGCGGCTTGGATGTGATTTATAACAACGCCGGCGGTGCCACCGGAAATGACGGACTGATCACCGAAATTGAGTTGGAGGAATTCTGGCACGCGATCCGGCTGAACCTCTTTGGCGCAGTGCTCGGTTGCCGCTACGGAATTCCGTACCTCCTCGAAGCAGGTGGTGGCGCTATTATCAATAGCGCCTCTATTCGGGCACTGATAGGGACATCGGGTGCGGATGCGTACACTGCAGCCAAAGGCGGTATCGTTACTTTGACCCGGGCGCTTGCCTTGCAATGGGCACACGCCCGTATTCGGGTCAACGCGATCTCGCCAGGGGTCGTCCTGACCGACCGGGTACGTGGACTACTCAGCGATGATGACCCAATACGCTTGAAAACACCGCTAGGCCCCAGCGAGCCAGAAGACGCCGCACCACTGGCTGTATATCTTGCTTCAGATGAATCGCGCCAGGTGACCGGGGCTATTCTGCCGATGGATGGGGGCGCCAGCGTAGTCTGAGCAGGCTAAAACCTGAGTCCGGCCTGATCCAGTGCCCGTCCCTTCTACTCGGCCGCTTTTGTCACCTTCTGTAAGCGATGGTGGCGGTTATGGGTAAAGGGGCGCACCTCCGTTGGCCAGCGACCCTTCTCCACTGCCGTCGCCCATTCCGGGCTGGCAATCACGTCGGGGCTTTCAATCTCATAGATCGCACTGTACCGAGGCTCACTGCCCGGCTCAACCGACCGTAGCTCACCCCCAATCGCCATGGTAAACGGCTCATTCACCAATCGAGTGACTGACAACAAACCCGGTACCTCACACAGGTTCGGTACATGCTCTGTATCGTATACCTCATTAAAAAGATCTTCCTTGTCCGGATCCACATCCATGCTCGCTGTGAACAAATAACGAGTTTCAATAGCCATCGGAGCCTCCTTGTCTGAATTGTTATCTGATTGTTGAATGTCTGGGGTCTGACCAGATATTAGCACCACCGATACTCCAGTCCTGTGCCGCGCCGTTCAAGCTACCTTGGGCCGAGAGACAAAGTAAAGTCCCACGCCGACGAGTGCCACGCCGCAAACAATAGCCGGGGTTATTTGGTCTCCCAGGAAAGCAGCGCTGAGCAATACCCCCGACACTGGAGAGATAAAGTTGAAACTGGCAATTACGCTTGGTGTGTATCGACTCAATAGGTAGGAAATCACCATAAACCCCACGCCAGCGATTACAACGCCCTGGTAAAGTAGCCCGGCAATTGGCGCAAAAGCGAGATTCTCCCAGCGAATAGTTTCCAGTGTGGCTCCAGCGATGGCGAACAGTGGCAACGAAAGAATCATCTGCCAGAGCACTACACGAACACCAGAAATCTTCTGCTGTATCCTGGCCATGAATACCAGCCGCAGCCCTAACAAAGCTGCACTCAAGAGCACTACGACACCACCCAAACCAATGCGGTTCAAGTTTTCAAAGCTAAAGCCACCCAGCAACACCACGACAATGCCAGCGAACGCGACGATGAGTCCTATAACCTTACGAGCGCTTAAATGGTCACCGACGATCATGAAATGCGCTGCGAGGGCAGCAAAAAACGGGTTAGTAGAAATCAAGATTGCTGCGATGGAGCCCTGGGTGAGGTCGAATCCAATATTCATGGCGCCAATCTGCAGGACAAACAGAATCCCGATCATCATCAATAAGCGCCACTCCCCGGGTTTGGGCCACATGGGTATTCCACGAACTGCCGCCCAACTGGCAATACAAACAATACCGATAACAAAGCGAATAAAAGCGCTCCACATGGGGGGGAAAACAAGCAGGCCGAATTTAACGGCAACAGGGTTGCCACCCCACAAGGCGTGCATCACGATGGCGACGAGAACCGCCTGCAGTGGCAATGCGGCAATTGTATGGTGGCGAAAGGCGCTCAACTAACTAAAAATCAACCAACATTCAAGGAATCGTCACTCGTCCGCCGTCAACGACAAATGTCTGCCCAGAAACAAAACTTGCACGATCAGAAGCCAGAAACGCGATCGCCTGGGCAATATCTTCAGGCACACCCAGTCTTTTGAGAAACGCCTCTTCTTTCACCGCCTCTATTGCACAGGACTGCATATCCTTAGTCATATCTGTTTGAATGAGCCCTGGCGCCACACCGTTAACCCGGACCTGTGGTCCCAAGGCAGCAGCGAAACTACGTGTCAACCCGATCACAGCGGCTTTTGAGATACTGTATGGAATCATCTTTGGTCGCGCCCGTAATCCGGCAACCGACGCAATACAAACAATAGATCCGCCACCTCGAGCAATCATGCCATCTTTAACCGCCATGATGGGGACAAAGGTTCCATCGACATTGGTGGTCATAATTTCGCGGTAATTTTCAAGCGTTAGCTTGCTGTGATGCTGCGCACTCATGATGCCTGCGCTGGTGACCAGTATGTCTATCGGGCCAAGTGCCTGCTCAATGTCCTTGGTCATTCCCTGAACAGCTGACTCGTTTGCCACGTCTGCCTGGTAGATTGCACCGGCGCCACCAACCTCTTCAATCTCGGACAATGTCGCCTGCGCCGCTGCATCATCGTGCATATAGTTCACAGCAATCTTTGCCCCGGCCTGCCCAAGGGCAATGCTGGCTGCCCGGCCGATGCCACGGGAGCCTCCCGTCACCAGGGCCACTTTGTTCGCAAGTTCCATGCTCATTTTCTTATGCTCTTATCCTGTATTAATTGAAGATTGCGGCCTCGTGCAGCCAAGTGCCAGCAGCACCTTGGAATACAACTTTTTTGGAGCACCCACAATCCAGATTTCCTGTCCATCGGCATTCTACGCTACACCAGTTGCACGGCCAATCGAAACTCTTGTGCGTTACCAACCAACCTAGCCGGTTGGAGTCGCCGCTGGCGACGCGATTGCATACAATAGCACCGGTGTGTGGAACTCATTGTTACCGCGAATTTTTTTAAGGGGCCACCACTGGGTTTTCATCTAAATAAACGGCGAGGGAGCCATTATGAAATTAGTGCGATATGGAGAAGTCGGTGCTGAGAAACCTGGCATGCTCGATGAGCAAGGCAACATTCGAGATTTATCATCCATAGTAGGCGACATTTCGCCTGCGACCGTCGAAGCGGGTGAACTGGAGCGGATTGCATCGATAGACCCAAACAGTCTGCCCCGCGTTGAAGGCAGTCCCCGTCTCGGACCCTGTGTCGGTCAAATCGGTAAATTTGTCTGTATTGGCCTTAATTACACCGATCACGCCAAGGAATCTGGAATGCCTATTCCAACCGAACCGATCGTGTTTATGAAAACCACCAGTGCTATCTCGGGGCCTAACGACAACATCGAATTAATTCGTGGATCGGTCAAAACCGACTGGGAAGTAGAGCTCGGCATCGTCATTGGGGCGCACACCAAATATGTGTCCCAGGAGAACGCACTCGATCATGTGGCCGGGTATTGTGTAGTCAATGACGTCTCTGAACGGCAATGGCAACTGGAACAAGGCGGCCAATGGATTAAAGGGAAATCAGGTGATACCTATGGTCCGATCGGACCTTGGCTGGTCACACGCGACGAAGTTCCTGACCCGCAAAATCTGGATATGTGGTTAGAAGTTAATGATAAGCGCCATCAGGATGGCAATACCCGCACGATGATCTTTCCAGTAAGTCAGATTGTTTCCTACCTTAGTCAGTGCATGAGCCTGCAAGCGGGAGATATCATAGCCACTGGTACGCCACCCGGCGTCGGTCACGGCATGAATCCGCCTGTTTATCTGCAATCTGGAGATGTCGTCAGACTCAGTGTCGAGGGTCTCGGTCTGCAACAGCAGCAAGTGGTAGACAGCGCCTAGATCTTAGCCACAACAGCCCTTTTATTCTTTTGCCGGCGCCACACTGAGATAACCCGGCGGCGGTGGCAGTGTGCGTCTTGGCGCGGCGATCACAAAAGCAGTTGCCGATAGTGCAAAACACAACATAGACAGGCCAAAGGCATATCGGTAACTGCCAAGAAGATCATGAATGTATCCGCCGATCCACGGGCCGGCTGCGCCACCGACCCCCATGCCACCGAGGATCAACCCATTGATTGCACCAAAGTGGCGGCCGGAAAAAATATCCGATGCACCCACAAAAACCGTGGGCGCCTGAAGACCAGCCCCCAATCCAAATCCTATTGCGTACGTGTATAACATCCAAGGTTGCGAAGCATCCTTCACCAAGGTCAAGACAAACACCGATCCAATAGCAAGGGCGCAACCCGAAACCAACACTGTCTCCCTTCCAATCTTGTCAGAAATCGACGCGCTCAATTGTCCAATCACCATTGAAATACCGAAAAGGCCAAAAGTCGCTGCTGCAAAACCGGCGCTGTAGCCCATGTCTTGAGCAAACTTAACCTGATGTGCAAGCAACATGTAGCAACCCACACCCCAGAACAACGTCTGTGACAGAACCAGCAGCCACAGCTGATAAGTGCGACTTGCCTGTTTTAGGGTCCAGCCGCCTTGGTCCATTTCTCCGGTCGCGACATCTTCTTTTTCCAAATTTCCGTCCTTGCTGCCCAGCGGCTCCAAATTCTTTTCTCTGGGATGGTATACATAGAAACGAAGAAACAACGGCACCAATATCACCAACAAGGTCAGGCCCAGTACAAAATAGGCCCTCCTCCAGCCGAAAGCCGCGATCATGGTTTCTGCATAAATGGCGAAGAGAAAACTGAGTCCGCCACCCATCTGCGCCAAACTAAAGGCTATCCCCCGGAACTTGTAGAACCAGTTGGTAATCGTCGGATTGATTACGGGAGCCCCGATAAGCGCCAGGCCAATGGGTGTGACAACGCCAAAGATAATGTAGAAGTGCCACAACTCGGAGGCAAAACCACAAGCTGCGGTTGCTAAGGCGGTGATGCCGGCGCCGAGTAAAATCATTCGCTTGGGCCGCCAACGATCGCTCAGCGCCCCCGTAAATGGCGCAACACTGCCATAGACCAACAGGTGAATGGACAACATTATTGCGGTACTGCCTCGACTCCACCCAAACTGGTCAAGTATCGGCGTGAAGAAAACTGCAAAGGAATGGCGCACACCATAACCCAGCGTCATGGTCACCGTGCAAACCGCGACAACGGTCCAACCATAAAACCAGTTCGATCGATGACTCACTCTTGCATTCTCACTATTGCCTGACTCGTGGGTTGCCACAAACCGCATCTCCCGACAGATACCAGGAAAACCGAGTTTGTAATCGCCAACTCAAAACGGGTGGATTGAGCCAGATCGCTTAGACGAAAGACATCGTCGACAGACAATCTGTTGCCGGTTAGAACAACGCGGCTCCAGCGGTGGGTAAACCTTTGCCGCTGAGCGATACTGGCAGAGTCGCACTATACATTCTCGATACACAATTGTCAGGAATTTGGGCTAGATGACACCTGCTTTTAATTTTTCCGCCGGCGTCGGTTGCAACCGACGTCGTAAACAGGGAGTATCTCCCATGGGAATATTGCCAACGCTATACAAACCCACTGCGTACCGAACCGATAACTAACGAGGAATTCCGATGAGTAATGAACACTTTTTTGTCACGGGCGCCATGGGTTGTATTGGCGCTTGGGTCGTTCGGAACCTGGTGCAATCAAACACCCATGTTACTGTGTTTGACCTCAGTTCGAATCGGCACCGACTCGAGTTGATCATGACCCAACAAGAGCTCGACGCTGTAAATTTTATAAAAGGAGATGTTACTGATACCGATACCGTCAAACGATCAGTAACCCAATCCGGTGCGACCCATATCATTCACCTGGGCGCCCTTCAGGTTCCTTTTTGCAGGGCAGACCCACCGCTCGGTGCTGCAGTCAATGTCGTGGGCACCGCAAATCTGTTCGAAGCCGCCAAGGAAGCCGGTATCGGCCAGTTGGTCTATGCCAGCAGCATAGCGGTCTTTGGTAGCAGTGAATTTTATTCAACTGAACTCTTGCAACATGATGCGGTACTGCATCCACAAACACATTATGGCGTCTACAAGCAAGCCAACGAGGGTACCGCAACGGTCTACTGGCAGGATAACCAGATCGCCAGCATTGGCCTTCGCCCTTATACCGTCTACGGGCCAGGGCGTGACCAAGGTGTGACATCCACCCCCACCCAGGCGATGCTCGCGGCAGTGCGAAATGAGAATTACCGCATCAGCTTTGGTGGTTACAATGGATTTCAATACGTTGATGATGTGGCGAAAATATTTATACAGGCAGCCAGAACGCCAAAGCAAGGTGCCGACGTATTCAACTTAGCGGGCTCTGTGGCGCAGATGAGTGAAGTGGTTGCCGCAATTAAGTCGGTGCTGCCCACAGCACAAATCACTCACGAAGAAACCGCATTGCCGTTTCCACATGGCGCGACCGACGCCGAATTACATGCCTTGCTCGGGGAGATCCCTTACACGCCACTCGAAGAAGGTGTCGCAAAAACCATGGCCCATTTCGAAAATGCGATCGCCAATGGGTTACTCCCAAAAAACAGTTAAATCCTAAGGAGTCGGCACAATACACCGCTGGGAGTTCTTTCTTGAAGATTAAAACAATTCAAACTTATATTCTGCGAAGCCCGCTTGATCAACCGTTCTACTCTTCCCAGGCCCGGTTCACAGACCGCAATAGCCTGCTGGTTCGTATTTGCACCGACGACGGAATCGTGGGATGGGGAGAGGGTGGCCAGTATGGTCCTCCTGAACCTGTTGCGTGCTGCATCAATGATGTTCTGGCCCCGAGGCTTATCAATACTCCTGCCGATACGCCCAACCGGACATTTGAAGAGCTTTATGCCTTCAGCCGAGATTTTGGACAAAAAGGCACTTACATTGAGGCGCTCAGTGCTATAGACATTGCCTTGTGGGACATCATGGGCAAGTCTCTTTGCCGACCCGTGCATGCCCTGCTGGGCGGGGCATTCCGTAATCAGGTCAAGGCTTACGGTACTGGATGTTACTACCCGGATTTCTTTGCTGACACGCCAAAAATGCTGGTGGCCCTGGAGAGCGAAGCCCAACAACTGAAAGAATCGGGCCTGCGCGCAGTTAAGATAAAAATCGGGCTGTTGCCGATTGAGATCGATGGGCAGCGAGTCGATCTGGTTCGCGAGATCTTTGGCCCAGATTTCCCATTAATGATCGATGCCAATCACGCCTACAACGCCACTTCTGCAACGCGACTGGGTCGGCGAGTCCAGAGCAACGAGATTCTGTGGTTCGAGGAGCCGGTAACGCCGGAAGACCATGCCGGGTACCAACAAGTGCGCCGCTCGCTCGACATCCCGATTGCAGGCGGCGAGTGCGAATTTACGCGATACGGTTTTCGCGACCTGATCGAGGATTGCGTAGATATTGTGCAGTTGGACCTTTGTTGTGCGGGTGGATTCACCGAGTGGCAGAAGATTTCTGCCCTGGCAAGCACATTCAGCAAGCCGGTTCTGCCGCATGTCTGGGGCTCAGGTATTGCGGTCGCTGCCGCATTGCAAGCCATTGCCACAGCCCCGCCTTGTCCACACACGGCATATCCGATTGCTCTGCAAAACGAGCCCATGATCGAATTCGATCGCACACCCAATCCCATTCGAGATGACCTGCTGCAGCAGCCATTTCGTCTAGAGAACGGATACCTGGCGGTGCCGGCTGGGCCGGGCCTCGGTGTCGAAATTGATGAGGCTGTACTCCAACGCCTGACTGTCAGCCATTAGCAGCACCGCTGCATCAAGTCGACCTGTGGCCAGCCCAGGCCACGATCTGAACTACGGCTGGTATAACACCATCGGCTTTTTGATCCGGTTGCTAATCGATTTGGCCTGCGGCCCTGAGCATCAGATGATAAATTGGGTGCGTAACCCTGCGCGTCCAACTCGACCGGTGCATCAGTTCTAGATTGCCAATCAGTATCTAGTGACTCTCCCGGGGCACTGCTGCACCGCTCTTGCCAACCAGGAAGTCTAAATCGCAGCCCGTATCAGCCTGATTGACGTGCTTAACATACAGGTGAACATAGCCTCTTTCCGGTCCCGCGTCTGGTTGTACCCAGTGAGCTTTTCGAGCCTCCAATTCTTCTGCCGAAATATCGACATGAATGGAGCGCTTGGTCACATCGATTTCAATGATGTCCCCGTTTTCAATCAGTGACAAAGGTCCTCCTGCAGCAGCTTCCGGAGCAACGTGAAGTACCACCGTGCCATAGGCTGTACCACTCATGCGAGCATCAGAGATACGCACCATATCGGTAATACCCTTTTTCAGCACCTTGGTCGGTAAAGCCATGTTGCCCACCTCCGCCATACCCGGATATCCCTTGGGCCCGCAATTTTTGAGCACCATCACGCAGGTCTCATCGATATCCAGATCGGGATCATCAATGCGAGCCTTATAGTCTTCTATGGTCTCGAATACCACGGCTCTTCCACGGTGCTGCATCAGTTCCGGAGATGCCGCGGACGGCTTGATTACCGATCCACCGGGTGCCAGGTTGCCCCGCAGAACCGCGATACCGCCTATAGGCTTGAACGGATCCTTAAACGGAAAAATGACTTTGCGGTCATAACACTCGGCACCGTGCACATTGTTCCAGATGGTTTCGCCATTGACGGTCAACGCATCCTTGTGCAGGCAACCGTGGGCACCAAGTTCCTTAAGGACCACGGGAAGTCCGCCGGCATAATAGAAGTCCTCCATGAGGTACTCACCTGATGGCATTAAATTGACCAGGCAGGGGATGTCTCGCCCAAGCGAATCCCAATCCTCCAGTGACAGGTCTATACCCATTCGCCCAGCGATAGCCATAAGATGAATCACTGCGTTTGTAGAACCACCGATTGCCGCGTTGACACGAATCGCGTTTTCAAATGCCTGCCGGGTCAATATTTTTGACATTTTCAAATCGCCCTCAACCATCTCTACCATCCGCCGACCAGCGATCTGGGCCAGGGTCTTACGCCTTGAATCTGCAGCAGGAATTGCCGCGTTGGTTGGCAACCCGATACCCAATGCTTCAACCATACTCGCCATCGTCGACGCCGTACCCATCGTCATACAATGCCCAGGCGAACGGGCATTGCACGCCTCGGCTCCGAGAAAGTCCTCGAGCGTGATCTCACCCGCTTTGACCATGGCGTCGAATTTCCAGACGTGGGTACCGGAACCAATCCGTTCACCGCGGTAGACACCGTTTAACATCGGACCGCCCGACAAAGCCAATGTGGGAATATCGCAACTCGCAGCACCCATAAGAAGAGCTGGTGTCGTCTTGTCACAACCCACCAGGAGTACCACCCCATCGATCGGATTGGCTCGGATCGATTCTTCGACATCCATGCTGACCAGATTCCGGAACAACATTGCGGTCGGCCGCATCAAAGTTTCGCCAGTCGAGGTTACTGGAAACTCAAGCGGAAACCCGCCCGCCTCCAAAACCCCCCGCTTCACCCGCTCGGCCAATTCTCGAAAATGTGCGTTACAAGGAGTCAGTTCCGACCAGGTGTTGCAGATGCCGATTACGGGCCGGCCATCGAACTGGTCATCGGGGATCCCCTGGTTCTTCATCCAACTGCGATGATTGAATCCATCCTTGTCGGCCTTGCCAAACCATTCGGCACTGCGGCGGGGTTTGCTGTCTTTCATCCGTGGGGTTTCTCCATTTTGAGTCTGCTTCGTTAACCGTCAGTTCAACAATCTGCAATTCCAGACACGCTAGAATAACGCGTATCCCCCGCAGGCCGCTATCAGTCCGGTGCCAGTAGTAAGACCAACTTTCCTGCCCTGTTCTTGGCGCCTTCAGTTCGGTTCGAGTGAACCGCTGATCAGGCCCCTTTGGACAACAATCCGGGCCGGCGCTGGTGCCAGTTGGTCTCAGCCTGATAAGCCGACCCCATCCTGAACAGCAGGCCCTCGTCATAGGGCCGACCATTTAACAACATGCCGATGGGCAACCCGCTGGTGGTAAAACCACACGGGACCGACAAACCGGGCAGGCCAGCCCAGGAAAACAGGTAAGTAAAGCGTGTCAGGTGGTGGGTAGTCTCCAGCATATCACCGCTCGAGGTAATCAGTGGCGCTGCCAGGGGTGTAGTCGGCGTGAGGATCACGTCGACTGCCTGCAAAGCCCGATCGATGATCCTGTTCCAGTCTTCCCGGACCCGCAACGCGGTTGCGTAGTCCCTGCCCGAGATATCCCGGCCCAACAGGATTCGATCCAACACATCCTGACCGAACAGTTCCGGGGAATGCTCGGCGCGGTCGCGGTGGTACTCGTAGGCGTCAGCCCAGACCATCGGCATCACTTTATGTTGAGCACTCTCGGCGCCGTCCAGCTCGATCTCAGTCAGCACGGCCCCTAGCGCAGCCAACTGCGTTGCCGCCTGTTCGACCGCTTCACCGATCTCCGGTTCGAGATTCTCGAAAAAAAATCGACGGGGTATGCCGATGCGCAGACCCACGATGTCGCCAGCCATCTGACTGAGGACATCATCCCAAGTATGACGAACCGAATAGAGATCCTCGTCATCGTAGCCAGCCATGACTGCAAACATCCGGGCCACAATGTCCACTGAGCGCCCAAGTGGCCCGACCGTATCGATTGCAGGACAGATCCGGGTAAAACTGCCTGTCATTGGAATCGCGCCCATCGACGGCCGCAACCCACAAACGCCGTTGATCGCGGCCGGGGTGCGCACCGAGCCACCGGTGTCCGAGCCAACGGCGCCCACACACATCTCGGCCGCCAGTGAAGCGGCTGCACCACCACTGGAACCGCTGGGAATACACGCCAGATTCCACGGATTCCGGGTCGGGCCGTAGTGGGGATTCTGGGTCGTCGATCCATAGGCAAATTCATGCAGATTGGTCTTACCAACAATCACCGCCCCGGCCCCGCGTAATCGTTGTACAACCAACGCATCGCTGTGTGGCATATGATCCTGGAAAAATCGGCTGCCGTTGGTGCATTTGACTCCCGCCACATCAATGCAATCCTTGACCGAGATCGGGACACCAGCCAGGAGTCCTTGTCCTTCGCCGCGTTGCGAGGTCATATCCATTGCACGCGCTTCTTCCAGCGCGGTCTCTGAAAGCACTGAAATGAAGGCGTTTACCTGTCCATCGAAACGCTCGATATTATCGAGACAACGTTGGGTCTCTTCCAGCGCGGTGCGTGCTCTCATCTGTGTCTCCGCTTCCCCAGCCCCCTGGATTGGTGTGTCACATCCAACCCGGGAACCTATGCCTCACCTCGGTTACCCGAGTCGCGATTTCGATGATTGTGACTCTGGATCGACTCTAATGACAAGTTGTGCCACATCGAAGTTCGCCTGAGGGGCGCCGAAGTGCGAACAGTTTGACCATGCCCCGTCGTGTGGAGCGTGTGAACCAGGCTATTGGCTACTGCTATCCTTACATCCAACCAGGTGCGCTAGCCTGATACCCTGTGTGATTTGAACGATCGCGCTCATCCTTCAACCTCAAAGGAGAACAACCCAATGGCCAGAACCAACTTGAAGCGATTGTTCGCTAATGACAAACTCAAAGCCGGCCACTTATTGTTCGAGTTTTCTACACCCGGCATCGGCCAGATTCTCAAAATCGCTGAACTCGATTTTGTTTTTGTCGATATGGAGCATTCCGGATTTGGAATCTCCGAGCTCAAACGGCTGATCACCAGTTTGAGAACCGCCGACCTGCCCGCGCTGGTTCGGCCACCGTCCAAAAACTATCAGCATATCGCTCGGGTGCTTGATGTGGGTGCTGACGGCCTGATACTGCCGATGGTCGCCTCGGCTGAAGAAGCTCGCGAGATCATCCAGCACATGTACTACCCGCCTCGCGGGCACCGCGGTATCGCACTGGGGATCGCCCACGACGGCTACGCACCGCAAACCCCTGCCGCAGCGCTGGGCGCAGCCAACCGTAGAATTGCGATGACCGCACTCATTGAAACGGTGGAAGGCCTTGAGAACGTCGATACGATTGCTGCCGTACCAGGTGTCGACTGTATCTGGATAGGACATTTTGATCTCAGCGCTGCACTGGGCATTGCGGGTCAGTTTGATCATCCAGACTTTACCAAAGCAGAGCAACGGATCAGACGCGCGGCACGGCGCCATGGCAAAGCACTGGGCTTTCTCGTGGTCACCGCCGAACAAGGCATCACATGTTTTCGCAAAGGCTACGATGTGATCTGCTACCAGACAGACATTCTGGCCTACCAGCAAACCCTGAGCGACGGCATTGGCCGGTTGCGTAAGGGCTGTAAGGGCAGCAAAGGCAGGGGAAAATCATGACCAAGCCCAAGGCGTTCCGTGTGGCCCTTTCAGGGACGTTCCAGACCGGCGATGGTGAACCGGTATTTCCAATGTTTGATCTGGCACCGCTCGCTGGCGACCCGGATATCGAATTTGCCTACGTGCCCGGTGTGGATGGTCACATGACCGGGGAATCCCTTGAAGACTTCGATGCTCTGGTGCTGTTGCTCGAGAAATTCGACGCCGACAGCATTCCCCGCAGCGGCCGACTGGCCCTGGTTACGCGGTTTGGCGTCGGTTATGACACCGTCGACGTGCCGGCCTGCACGGCAGCGGGTATTGCCGTGGGTATCACGCCCGACGGAGTCAGGCGACCGGTCGCCACAGCCATCCTGACCTACATCCTGGCCCTGGCCGGGAAACTCATGGCCAAAGACGCGCTGGTCCGTGGAGGCCCGGAAAGTTTTGCCCTGCGTTCGAATCATATGGGCACAGGCCTGGTCGGCAGAACACTGGGATCGATTGGTCTTGGCAACATCGGTGCAGAGCTGGCTCGCGTCTGCGCACCGCTTGATATGCATTTTATCGCCCATGACCCCTACATTGATCCGCGCAGCGCCCGGGCCGTCAACGTCGAACTCACTGATCTTGAGACGGTGTTTCGTGAAAGTGACTTCCTGTCGGTGAATGTTCCGCTGTCTGCCGACACTCGACACCTCGTCAATGCATCCAGACTCAAGCTGATGAAATCAACAGCATTTCTGATCAACACCTCACGCGGGCCGGTCGTCGATCAGCACGCTTTAGTCGAGGCACTGAAAACCGGGGTCATTGCCGGTGCCGGACTGGATGTCTTCGAGCCAGAACCCCCCGAAGCTGACGATCCCCTGCTGACGCTGGATAATGTCATATTGTCGCCACACGCCCTGTGCTGGACCGACCAGTGTTTCGCCGGCATCGGTGCTCAGGATCTCGAGCACGTATTTTCGATCAAGCGCGGGGCGCCACCGTCCGTTCTGGTCGATCCCAGCGTGGTTAACAACCCAAGTTTCCAGACCAAACTCGAACGCTGCCGAATCAACTTCTCATAGACGTGCTCGTGGGGTCAACCAATTGAGTGTGGTTTTGTTTACCCAATAATCTGGCTATGCCAAAGCTTAAGGTCGATGACTCACTGGCCATTATTTGCCTTCGGAAATTTCGACTGCAAAGGTTCAGTCTAGGTATCGTGTCTGAGTAGATTGCAGGTAATCGTCCACCCAAGGCGCATAACAGAGTCCTGCTTTAACCTTAGATTCAAGTTCGGTCTCTTTTTCTCTAACGCTCTTGAGGCTCTCAATCACTGCGTCGATCTCATCGCGAGAGATAACGACTACCCCGTCTCGGTCACCAATAATGACATCTCCAGGCTGTATTACCGATCGTGATATTGCGATCGGCAGGCCTACTCGGCCAGGGCCACGTGCATAGGGAGAGTTCGGGGATACCCCACAGCAGAATACGGGAATACCCGTGGCTAGAACCCCTTCGATATCGCGCACCAAACCATCGGTTACGATTGCCGCAAGGCCCTGATTCTTTGCCATCATTGCGACATTGTCACCGATGACCGCGGCACCTTCATACCCACCCGTTGCAATCACCAGGACATCTCCGGGCTTAGATAATGCAATTGCAGGCTGTACAGGAAGATAGTCGCGAGGTTCTGCATCTGCTGTCATAGCAGGACCTGCAAACTTCATTTCAGGATCAACTGGCTTTATTTTTCGATCCAGCGCCCCAGTCCCATTTTGGGCGTCAACGACAAAACCCGTTGCAACGCCCTGAAACATTTTCAGTTTCTCAATGTCTGGTCTTTCGAAATGCTTGCGCACGATCAGGCTAACTGGCTTTCCAATCATCAGGGTTTCTCCATTTCCGGTTTGGGTTAATCTTCTTGCTCTGTACAGCAAAATAGTTTATGTACGTACATCGCTATTCACTTTCACTTGGTCACGTTCACTTGGTCACTTTCACTTGGCGGCACTGATCCATTCACCGTCAACGCCCTAAACATTCTCCCACAGGAGCATTATGAAAATAATAGTCACGGAACTGGAAGAATTTTCGAAAGAAATCTTCAGCGCGATTGGTTGTGACGACACCGAAGCGGAAAATATCAGCCGACTTCTGGTACGTGCGAATTTGACAGGCCACGATTCCCACGGTGTTATTCGAATCCCGCAGTATATCGACTCCTGGCGTCAGGGCGATGTAGTGCCCAATCAGATTGCCACTGTTGTTTTTGAAAACGATACGATCTCGCTATATGAAGGCAACAAGGGGTTTGGCCAGACTATCGGCAACCAGGTAATCGGCGAAGGCATCCAAAAAGCCGCCACCTCTGGGCTTGCTATGGTCGGCGTTGGAAATGTCGGCCATCTGGGTCGAATTGGAGATTGGGCCGAGAAAGCAGCGATGGCAGGGCAAGTATCGCTGCATTTTGTTAATACTTCGGGCGCGGGGATGATGGTCGCTCCTTTTGGCGGGATCAATGCGCGTTATGCGACCAACCCTATTTCAATCGGTATGCCTGTTAATAACGGGAGTCCGATTATTTTTGATGCTGCGACCTCTGCGCTTGCCGAGGGTAAGGTCAGAGTGGCCCACAACAAAGGTGTGGAACTTCCTGCGGGCTCGTTGCTTGATGCGACCGGAAAACCGACCTGCAATCCGGCAGATCTATATGCCGAACCACCGGGGACACTGATGCCAATGGGAGGGCACAAAGGCTCTGGTCTTGCGATCATGACTGATTTGCTGGCCGGAGCGATTGCCGGTGGTGGCTGTGCCCGCCCGGGAGTTACCGCATTAACAAACGGCATGTTATCTATCCTGATGGATCCTGGCGTCTTTGCTGACCAAGAGCGTGTAGATTCAGAAATAAGTCGATTCGCGGACTGGGTCAGCCAATCGGCCCCAGCCAACCCCAATCATCCTGTCCAGTTGCCAGGTGATCCGGAGCAGGCGACCGAAAATGATCGACGCAAAAACGGGATACCGCTTGACGATGTCACCTGGCAACAAATCGTCTCCACTGCAAAGAATCTGGATATTCATCTTTAGCATGACTGCAGATTGGACCACCCCGGGATGATTCATTATTTGGCGTACAAACCCAACGCGCCTTATCTGTAGAGAACACAAACCGGTACAACCAGGATTCCATCCACTTTGGCGTATCCTGGCAATCTCACAGCAATTTGACCAAGACATCGTCTGACAATACCCTGAGTCTATGATCAAGTTTCAATTTAACGAGATTGCCCGGTTAGCCGACCGTGGCGACAACGTAGCCATTGCCACGCGACGGATAAACCATGGCGCCATCATCGAAACCCAACACGGACAAATCACCACTCATCACACCATACTGGAGGGACATCGATTTGTTCTGACCCCAATAAAAGCTGATGAACCGCTGCTATCGTGGGGATTACCTTTTGGAAC
>Ga0207984_1000120_pt1 | contig 47216 bp, 34 predicted proteins | sample ETNtaG_30_FD_185760 | JGI IMG/M metagenome (GOLD analysis project Ga0207984, IMG submission 185760) | Marine microbial and viral communities from oxygen minimum zone, Eastern Pacific Ocean - ETNP201306PF43B (SPAdes) (version 2) | ecosystem: Environmental > Aquatic > Marine > Oceanic ...
TTGTCGGAAGTGAAATTCTGGTGCTCAAAATAGAGAACTTGGCTATTGACCGGTGCGTTAGTTAGTTGTAAATAAATGACGCCTGTTTCCGGATCCCTGGTCTTAATGCGTTCCCAACCATAAGATTTTCCACGAAATCCTGTGTCGATCATAATTTCTCCTGTAGTTATATTGGTTCCTGTTAGCAGAGGCAACCTTATTGTCCATTGCAATTGGTTGGAAGTATGTTTTAAACTTCTTGCCTGCTGTGAATCAAACGCGAGACTAACAGAGAAAACTCTAAGTTGTCAATGGATCGTATATTAAATTGATATCTACTTCTTGCTTTGTATTCAGTAGATGCGGTAATGTAAGCTTTAAATACAATTGAAAAAGTTTGTAAAATCTTTGGAATCTTCACTTTCAAATCGAGGCCGATTTAATTATCTAGCCTGTTTTTTTAATTTTTTCGGTTTTCTGGTTGGTTATAGTTTTTTCTCACCATTGACCGTCATTCCACTTTTTGTGAAGCACTTATCAGAGAATACTTTCTGGGTGGGCTTGATTTCAGCTATTAGTAGCATTGGATTCTTTTTGCCTCAACTGATTGCTGCCAGTTGGATTCAAGGTATGCCTTTCAAACGTCAATACTTCTGTTTCGTCGGCATCATTGAGCGGCTTCCTATCTTACTGATGGCACTGTCGATTTTTCTTTTCGGTCAGAATAATCCTCTAATTTTGCTGGTTGTCACGACTATTATTTTTGGTGTCCACACCTTGGCAATGGGATGTAACAGTCCGGCCTATTTCGATATCGTTTCCAAAATTGTTCCGACGACGGTGCGTGGCAGAATGTATGGATTGGCAGGAGCGCTTGGTGGATTGTTCAGTATTCTAGGTGCGGAACTTGCTCGGTTATATATTAAAAGCTTTGTTTTTCCTTTCAATTTCTCTCTTTGTTTTGCAACTGGTTTCAGTGTCCTGTTACTGACACTGATTCCCATGTTTTTTATCTATGAACCGCCCTCTCCTTCAAATCAAACAACAGGCTTAAGGCAATATCTTGAGGAGACTTGGGTCGTCTTTCGTACCGATCATAATTTTCGGACTTTCATCTGCAGTCAAGTCTGTATTTCGGCATTTTCTGTGATTGTTAGTTTTTTTACTGCTTATGGTCGGGATGAGATTGGTGGTTCTACATCGAGTCTAGCTCGGTTAAACACTGTCTTTGCTATGGGGGCAACTGTAGGTAATCCGTTTTGGGGGTACGTTGCAGATAAGCGCGGAATTCGTTACATGTTGTTAATTTGCGTGGGACTCACTATTGTCGCAACTTTGTTGGTAATGCAGATTACTTCGATTAGTTTTCTTTATATCCCTTGCATGCTGATTAGTTTTGCTACTTGTTGTTTTGATATCCAAAGTTTCAATTTTACGTTAGAGTTCGCCAATACCGATAAGATGCCGACTTATACAGCATTAAGAGCGTCTGTTATCGCCCCTTTTCGTTCTATGCTGTTGCTAATATCCGGGTTATTTATCGATTGGATTGGTTATCGAATTGTTTTCGCCTTTTGTCTTATATTATTATTTATTGCTGGATTATTGCTGTGGCAGGTTAAAGACCCACGCTATGCAACCGGTTAATTTTGTACTTGGGGACTCTGCGTAAATCAAGTGTTGATTCATAATGAATTCATTGTCCCCGTGTGATATAATGTCAGAGATGTTTAACTAATCCAAAGGATGGATCTCTTTATGGCAGCACGGAGTACGATTTCGGTAGATGCTGGTGAGCATGACAGGGAAGGTTGCCCTGTTTCAGTCAACCTAGACGAGGATTTGGGATTTGAATCGGTAAAGTTAATAGATGCCGAAAATGGTGATATCGTTCCCGCCCAACTTGACGGTAAAACACTCAGTTGGATTTTAAATGATCTTGAAGCCCGTAATCGACGCGATTATTTTCTGTCGGAAGGGAGGATTGAAAGCTCAACGCATGTCAGTTTCGATGAGCGGGAGGATGCGATTGATATCCGGATTGGTCATCGTGAATTTACAACTTTTCGTTATGCAGCGGATCAATATCGTCCTTATTTCTTCCCAGTATTCGGTCCTGAAGGTTGCCAGGTTACACGGGGGGAAACAAGTGAAGAGTCAGCCGATCACGTTCACCATCGATCACTCTATGTTGCTTATGGAGAAGTAAATCATGTTGATGTTTGGGGAGAAGGCAGCAATTCAGGACGAATAGTACACCAGAATTTCACTAAAAAGTCAGATGGTCCTATTGTTGGGCGAATACACACGAATAATACGTGGGTTAATGCTGGTGGAGACACGTTAATGTCTGATATTCAGAATTTCCGTGTTTATGGATTACCTGAAACAGGACAGATCATAGATTTGGACCTGACACTCATCGCTGATTTTGGTGACGTGTTTTTTGGCGATACCAAGGAAGGTGGTATAATTACTGTTCGTGTTAATCCGCAGATGAATGCTTCTGCAAGCGGTACAATTGAGAATTCGTTTGGTGGAATGGGCGAAGGCGAAACTTGGGGCAAGCGTGCGGCTTGGTGTGATTATTCTGGTTTTGTCGATGGGACGCATGTAGGTGTTGCCGTATTGGATCATATTAATAATCCTCGTTATCCAACCTACTGGCATGTTCGGAACTATGGTTTGATGGGAACCAACATATTTGGTTCAGGGACTTTTGAAAGTGATAAAAGCAGGGATGGGTCCTACACTCTTACACAGGGTGAGCAGATGGACTTCCGTTTCCGTGTTTATATCCATTCAGGGAACGCGATGGATGCCAATGTAAAAAGAAAATATCACGATTTTATTAATCCTCCTTCTGTAATCGTTTCCTGACACACAGAAAATTATTGTAGTTTAGGCTCTGAATTATAGTGTTTTTCATATCTTCCTTTTATATCATCTTGTTGTTAGCGCAGATAGTTCTCCTATGTCGGTAAGTAAAAAGTCGCTAGTGGTAAGTCGTACCTTACGAATTATACTGCTCATTTTGGTTATTGCTCTTGTTGCAATTGTTGCAATGTTATTCCTGCAGAAAAAGAATCCTCTAATCACCAAAAAGGCAGCTGTAATTTATAAGACGCACGAAATCCGGACTGAAGATGGGCACCGAATGGTATATATGCCTGGTGGGAGTTTTATCATGGGATCGAGCAAGAGAGAAATCACCAAAATGCATGAAAGTTTTCGGCCAAACTTGGCCTATTACGAGCACGAAATGCCGCAGAAGACGGTACAAGTAGGAGATTTCTACATTAGTAAGTATGAAGTAACCAATGCACAGTATTACAAGTTTACTAAGCAGACTGGATACCGTGTGCCGTTTGTTGATGATCCACTTTATTACTATGACAGGGAAGTTCGTGAGCTGATTCAAGGACACCAAGTAAACGTTGATTTTGCCATACAACTTCTTAAAAAGAACTTACCTCACTTGGCTGAAGCATCCGATAGAAAAGTCCAAAGAGCTGAGCTCTCCGTAGAGGATTTCCAGTTGGCACTAGCGAGAAACAAGGGGTTTTCAAGTTGGAAGGAAATGGTTGGTGGAGGAATGGAGTTCTTTGCACAATTCAACTGGGTCAACCAGAAATATCCGGAAGGACGTGGTGACTATCCTGTTGTTCTGGTTAGTTGGGAGGATGCATCCGCATACGCTAGATGGGCAGGGCTTCGTCTCCCAACCGAGGTGGAATGGGAAAAGGCAGCTCGTGGTACTGACGGACGTATTTATCCATGGGGAGATGAATGGGATGGAGATAAATGCAATAATGCTGAGCGGCTTGCGGGGCAACCTCTACCTACATACAATAGATATATAACTTGGGCCAAAACTTATCAGAAAGAGTTGCCGGAAAGTTTTCCCTTGATTGACAAGTTCATTAGTGCTAAAGGTAAGAGTCGCGTCGCTAAATTTGATTATGAAGGTATAAAAAGCATGCAACCTGTAGGAAGTTATGCGGCGGGTAGATCACCTTACGGTGTCCATGATATGGCAGGTAACGTAATGGAATGGTGCGTTGACTGGTATGATTCACAATTACTTACAAAGCTTGGTAATGGACGGCGACTACAGAGTGCTGAAGGGAAATTCCGGTCAATGCGTGGTGGTTCTTGGATGCGAGCTTTAGATGATCAGCGATGTGCCGTTCGAAACGGCAGCGACCCAAAGCAAAAATATACCACTGTTGGGTTTCGCTGTGTCATGGACTTTGAAGATGCAATCAGGCTAGGCCTCCGTCGAGGAGACGATAAATGAAAATCGGTGTGTTTTCGGATAGTCATGATAACGTAAACATGATTAAAATAGCTGTCAATTTATTTAATGCAGAAGGCGTTGAATTGGTAATTCACGCAGGGGATTTCATCGCTCCCTTTGCAGTTGCTGCCATGTCAGATCTGAATTGTAAAGTCATCGGTGTTTTTGGTAATAATGATGGTGAGCGTATCGGCATAGCCAAGGGCTTTGAGTCAGTGGGAGAATTGCATAACAATCTAGCGGAAGTTGCAGTAGGAAACCGAAAGATCTGTGCCATGCATTATCCGGAACTTGCCGAAGCAATTGCCAAAAGTGGAGAGTATGATATTGTGATTTACGGGCATACACATCAAATCGATGTGCGACAGGAAAAATCTCTGATCTTGAATCCTGGAGAAGTTGGGGGCTGGGTGACTGGCAAATCAACAGTCGCAATTGTTGATCTTAATAGTTTAGAAGTGGAAATTCGTGACTTGTAGGGTTATCACTTGAAAGTGTTCATTATAGGTGATCTTGAAGGTACTGCAGGTGTTGTTGACTTTCAGTTGCAGACTTACAATGATGCCAAATACTATGAACAAGCGAAACGACTCGCTACTCTGGAAGTTAGCGCGTTGATAGATGGAATCTTGGAGGGTGGTGCCTCCGAAGTCTGGTTTCTTGATGGTCATGGACCAGGTGGCATTGATTACGAACTGATGCACTGTGAATTAAAGATGGTTATTGGTCGTCCGTTAGTTGCACCTTGGGGATTGGATGAGTCCTTCGACGCCTTATTTCTTTATGGTCATCATTCAATGGCAAATACGGAACGGGGTGTGCTCTGTCACAGCTGGAGTTCTCGAGCCATCGCAAATTGTTGGCTCAACGGGAACTTGATCGGTGAAATAGGCTTCAATGCTGCACTGGCAGGTTCGTTTGGTATTCCAACTGTGTTCATCAGTGGTGATGATACTGCTGTGACTGAGATGCGAGGCTATGTTCCCAACGTTTTTGCGGTGGAAACGAAAATTGGCCTGTCTCAGACTAGTGCAATTTCACTTACCCCTTTGAAATCTAGGCAACTTCATCGGGAGATTGGTCAAGAGGCAGTAGAAAAGGTCAGTGAAATTCAGTTGTTTTCCATAGTTCCTCCGTACGAATTTGTTACCGAGCTTTTAGATGCGAATAGTGTGTCATTAAAAGCAAAACAGTCTGATGTAGAACAAGTCGACACACATAAGTTCAAGATATGTAGTGATACGTTGGTTGGAATTGCACGACGGCGTTAACTCGAGTTCCACCGAAGGAATATTAGGTATGAGAAAAGATTACGAGCCTTTAGATCTTACATCGTTTTACAATGCTGGTATAGGTATATTGGAGGGTCAGCCTAATATAGGATCACAGTTGTATCATGGTTTACCTTTTGAAATTGGATCTGATATCGACAGGTGTTTTATTCAGTTTTTGGCGGATGCTGGGCCCGTTTTAATTCCAATACAAACAGCGGTATACCGAGTGATTGTTGCCCATCGTCTGCTTGAATCTCGTGTTTTGGAAGGTGAATCGGTTGGTAGAGTAATTGCTAACTATATATTTCGTTATGCTGATGGTGGTCAGGTCATGGTTCCGATTCGCGAACGGTTTGAGATTAACATCATTCCTACGGGCTGGGGACAGAAACCCTTTGCTGCTTGGCCAGATCGAAAGGATAGTTTGTATTCTCGTTATGAGGGGGAGTGGGGATCTGCTGGTAATCGACAAACCGAAACCAGTGCTGGCAATGCACAGGATTATTATCTCTGGATATGGGAGAATCCAGAGCCAAATCGGGAAATTGATTCAATGGAGATTGAAACACGGGATCGAAAATTCATAATATCAGCTATCACACTTGGTTATCTTGATGAAGATCCGATTCCTAGGTCGGCTCGGTCTGAAGTTATGATTTCCTTGCCGGATGAAGAAGATGCGGCTAAACCCTTTGCTATGGAGGTTGAAGTCGATCGTGGTATTTCAACCTACGCCTACCCATTATCTGATAGGTCTGAGGAAAGCTATATGGATAGCCCCTTTAAAGGTTGGGGGGAGGAGCAGAACCAGAAAAACAGCGCCAGCTATGTCGAAATTTCAGCGGCATCGTCTGCCACTGTTACGGTTAAGAGTCATGGTGACTTATTAGGACAGGTCAACTGGGGTGAGCTTGAACAAAAAGGTCAAGTGGCAAATGATCGTGTAAAGGCCGAAATTATCGATCGTGGTCGGAATTGGGTTCATACAACCGTCATAGATGAGGATACAGGCAAGCCTATTCCGTGTCGTATTCATTTCCGATCAGTCAAAGGAGTGCCATATGCGCCTCATGGATATCATTCACATGTTAATTCCGATATGGGAACGTGGCATATTGACAACGGTGGTGATGTTCGGCTTGGCCAGTCGAGTTATGCCTATATTGATGGTACATGCCAAGGGTGGTTGCCACGTGGTGAGGTGATTGTCGATGTTGCACGTGGTTTTGAGTATGAGCCCCTTCGTGTGAAAATGCGCGTCGAACCAGGGCAACGCAACTTGGAACTTCGGATCAAGCGCTGGTGTGATATGAAAGCTGATCGATATTTTAGTGGTGACACACATGTTCATTTCCTGTCCACGCAAGGTGCACATACTGAAGCACAGGGGGAGGACTTGGATGTGGTCAATCTGCTTCTTTCACAGTGGGGGCATCTGTTCACCAATACTGAAGAGTTTATCGGTCACCCCTCGGTTGCTCATAATGGTAAGAGTATTGTTTATGCAACACAGGAAAATCGACAGCATGTTCTCGGTCATCTGACATTGTTAGGGCTAAAATACCCTGTGGATCCGTGGTGTTCAGGAGGATCTAATGAAGCAGAACACGGGGGAAATCTTGAGACGACACTTTCACATTGGGCAGATGCATGTCATGACCAAGGTGGGACAGTTATCCTGCCACACATACCCAATCCAAATTGCGAACCGGCGACCTTGATCGCAACTGGTCGAGTTGATGCAGTGGAGTACCTGACACATGCAATTTATGGTCATAACGAATATTATCGTTATTTGAATTGTGGTTACAAACTTCCGCTGGTGGGTGGAACAGACAAAATGACAAGTGATGTTCCCGTAGGATTGTATAGAACCTATGTCTACATTCCTGATAACGAAGAATTTAACTATGATAACTGGTGTAAGTATCTAAAAGCAGGTAACACGTTTTTAAGTGGAGGACCGATCATTCGCCTAACAGCGGATGGGCAACCGCTTGGGTCAACAGTCGACCTTTCAGGCAATGGCGGTATGGTTGAGATTGAAGCTTCATGTGATTCAATTTTCCCGATTCATACTTTAGAGATAGTCAAAAATGGTCAGGTTGTAGCTTCAACTGAAGAAGGGAAAGGTGCAAAAGCACTCCAACTAAAAACTAAGTTGCATGTAGATCGTCATTCGTGGATTATCGCGCGTTGTGGTGGGCCGAGATATGTGCAACCGACCCTTCATAATGACGGATGGCGACGCGGCATTATTGCACACACCTCACCGATCTATATTGCGGTAGGCGAGGCGTGGTGGATGTTTGATTCCGAAACCGCAAACTATATGTTGACACTGGCCGAAGGAGGATTGTCCTACATTCGTAAGACGGCACGTCACTACAGTTCTGGATCTGTAACACACCACCATGGAGAAACAGATCATCAAGTATTTTTGGAACGGCCGTTTATGGAAGCCATCGAGACAATTCATAAGCGTATGCATGAGTTGGGGATCTCACATTGAAACAGCTTGGTATGGTAGTATTGTGTGTTCCTTAAGAATGTTAGGAGAAACCAATACTCATTTATCTTTGGCAAAAATCATCTTAATTATATAGAGGAGCTATTTAAATGAAAAAGGTAATTGATGAAAAAGAATATAACATTAGACCTGGGATTGATTTACATGGTGTTGATTTTCATGGAATCGATTTGTCAGAGGCGAATCTGCGTGATGCCAATTTGGAGGGAGCAAATTTAACTGATGTTAATTTGTCGGAAGCCAATTTAAACCAAGCTAATTTAAGAAAGGCCATCTTGCACAATGCCAATTTGGAGGATGCTAGATTGATCGGCGTGGATCTAACGGAAGCTGACCTTTCGGATGCTCACATTCATGGGGAGAATTTGACCAACGCGATTATGACCAAGGCAAATCTGTCAGGTGCCGACTTGTCGGACTCAATTTTAATGAGTGTTGATCTAACAGAAGCCAATCTCTCAGGAGCAGATCTCAGCCGCGCCAATTTTCGCGAGGCCAATTTGACGGACGCGAATTTAGAAGGGGCTGATTTGACCGAAACAGTTTTTATTGTTGCAGAGATGCTAAACGCAAAATTGCACGGGGCTAAGATGAGACGCACGAATTTGCGCGGAGCAAATTTAACCGAAGCAGATCTTGTTAGCGTAAATTTGGCGGGTGCGAATTTGCGAGGAACAATTTTAGAGGGTGCGAATATGGATCAGGTGTTTTTGAAAGGAACTATCTATGATTCCACCACCAAGGTTCCAGATAGCTTCGATTTCAGTGAAGGTCATAAAGATGAACTTCGGGAGATGGATCGACTGACAATGAATGGAGCATATCAAGGGAATGTAGACACTACAATATATGGCCATCTTGATGGTGACAAATGCTATGCCTACGCCTACAGTTATCATAACAGTCAGGATAATAGAGAGACAACTTTATCTCAGCGAACCATCATCGAGAAGAGTTCTTCTACCTCTGTTAGCGGGGATTACCAGTTTCCAAATACCAATAAAGATAATGAAGTCACGATGCATGTTTCTGTTCTGGAAGGGGATGAATACGACGAGATTTTAGTCTATCGATCGATGGCACAAGATAATTGTGATTCTGCGCGGACGGCGGATTTATATGAGCTTTTTCAAATACCAAATCAAGCTGATGAGGACAAGGAGGTGGTTGAAATGAAAGACCAAGTTGACGACGAAGATTTGGTCACTTTGGCAACGACATCTTTGTTCATTACATCTGGGGCTAAATTGAGCGGAAAAAGTTTATCTAAGACAGACCTAACAGGTGCCGATCTTGGAGGCGCTGATTTAAGTAAGGCAGATCTCCGCAGCGCAGAACTGAGTAATTCTAGATTGGGCCGTGCAAATTTATCCGAGAGCAATCTGGCGGATACCTATTTGGTTGAAGCTGATTTGTCGGGAGTGGACTTGACGAATGGAAGGTTAACAAGAGCAAATATGCGGCATGCGGAAATGTCTGGCGCAAAACTGGTCGGAGCCGAGGTCGTCAGTGTTAATTTGCGTGGGGCGAATCTGGCCGACGTTGATTTTACAGACGCAGATTTAACCAATGCAGATTTAAGAGAAGCAGATTTAACCAATGCTATTTTGGTCAATGCAAATTTAAGTGATACTGATTTGACTGGTGCCATTGTGGAAGAGGCTCAGTGGGAATTGGCAGCAAGTCTGGCGAATTGCAAGTTCCCCGAACCCAAAACTTTTTTCTCCAAACTATTTGGCAGATTTAAGCACGAAGATAAACATGAAGACGATGAAGAAGATATTTAAGTTATGAGACAAGTTCCATCACAATTAGTCAGGTATGAGTTGATCTAATTACTCTCGGCTATGGCGTTATTCCCGCGTTTATTTCTGATAATATCTGAGATGAAGAATGGTGCGTACAATATAAAGAAAAAAGCTAAACCTAGTATCTCAAAAAATAGAAGGTAGTACGGCCAGTCTAGGAACAGGAAGACGCTGTTTGTGTCTGGCTTTCTACAAAGGAAAAGGTAATTGCTCCCACCCTCTGTGGGCCGAAGTTCATTCATGAATATGTAGTTGAAGGCCACGTTCACACCGAGAATACACACCATATACAAGTTGGTAATTACGAATGTCCGCAAGATGGAATGTCTTGACGGTCTCAGTTTTAATCCCCATGTTGCAAATAAAACACCGCATACGATTCCAGTATGACCGATGAAATATTGAAAAAAGAGGTAGTGTGGGAATCCTGGTTGATGAGGAATTGATCCTCCGGTGATTTCCGGAGAGATGATAGCTTGAAATGTGCCCGCCATTCCCCAGAGGTAAGCAGTTTCGTAGACATATTGATTTTGCGTGATCAAGACAAAGATCGTCATGAAAACAGCGAGACCGCATATCTCTAGTGGTAGACCTTCTTGGATAAACGTTTGGACCCCTTCGTCTATTATCCGATAAATCCAGATAGTTATTTCGTTGACGATTAATACGACAGCCAACAGGTAACAGATTCCTTTAGTTAGCATCTCCGATTTTGTCCTTCTAACCGAAGTCGATAGAATCACCGGCAGGAGAATAGTTGCCACCATGGCTATGATATGGGGCGTACCATTTTGTTGGAATTCATTCATGAAACTTGATCCTCTTTTGACTGTTCTATTTTTCTAAATAACGTATGTCGTTCAAAACAATTTATCAAACGAAAGACTGTAACTCTACAATAAACGTTGATCTACAAAAAAATATTTAGTTTGATTACTGCTACGTTAGATGGAGAGAGGCGACATTGTCTTAATGGGGAAGAGAAGGGGCTAATATAAACAATAGTTCTCCAATAGTTATTTTATAAAAACATTAATTAATTGCTTGATCTTTGTCGGATCACTTCATACATTAATATTCCTGCAGCTACCGAAACATTAAGCGATGGTACCTCACCAAGCATCGGAATACTAACGATCAAATCACAATTTTCCCGCACGAGTCCACGCATTCCTTTTTGCTCGCTGCCGAAAACTAGGCAGATTGGCGAGAAAAAATCTGCTTGGGTATATGTTGTTGCCGCTTCTTGGTTCGTGCCGATAATCCAATATCCAGCGTCTTTAAGATGTTGGATTGTTCGAACTAAGTTTGTAACTCGCGCAATAGGTATGTTTTCTGCACTTCCCGCTGAAGCTTTATGTGCAGCCGCTGTCAAGCTAGCTGAGCGCTTTCCCGGGATGATTACACCATTAGCATTTACAGCATTAGCTGTGCGGATAATGGCACCGAGATTTCGTGGATCTTGCACTTCGTCGAGCATGATTAATAGTTTGGGATCTTTGGTTTGATTGAGGATTTCATTAAGTGTGGCGTAATGCGTAGGTTGTGTAATAGCAATCACACCTTGATGCGGAATCTCACTTGCAATCTGGTCTAGTTCACGGCGGGGGACATGGTTAACACGGATTTTCTTTTTTCTAGCAACCGCTTGGATGTGACGAAGACGATTGTGGTTGGTTTCTTTAGCTATTAAAACCTGTTCAACATTGCTATCAGGGTTTTGCAGAAGCGCGAGTACCGAGTTTCTGCCTACAATTTTATTTTGCATATCATGCTTCATAGAAAATTTCTTGGTAAATCCTGATAGGATTCTGTCAAATATACATGGTACATTACTCGCTCAGAATACTTGAATGTATTTTTTAATTGATAGAAAGGTTATGAGATTCATTAACTTGAGTATGTTCAGTGATTTTGTTTTCTAAGCTCTTGATACTTGTTGCAATTTTTTTAGGTGTTCAATTGTGCTAGGGCAAAAATATTACTTTCGTTAGTTTCTGCAAACTTATAGAAACTAACGCGGTTTCTGTGAGCAAGTCGATTGCCGAATGGGTTTATTCCTAATACTGGTAAAAAATGTGGATTCTTGTTCTCATTCTACCATATAATGTTCCATAGTATTTATACTTATGAAACGTAGCTTTAGTGGTAATTCGTTTCTTAGTTGGATAGGACTTTTTTTAATTGGTTAGCGAACTTTAATAAAGCCGCATGCATTTAGATATGCGGATGGTGTGTAGAGACTGAAAATGGGATTTGAAGGTGTAGCATCCTTAATTTTTGGGGTGGGGCTTCTCTTAGTAGCCATATTGGTTTTTGTGTTTGATTTCTTCTCAAAAAAGAAGGAGTTAAAGGACCATATTTGGCGGGCTAATCTTTTCCGAAAGCAAGAAAAGTATCAGGAAGCAATCAAAGCCTATTTGGAAGCGCTTGCTCTCGATGGTGATTTAGTAGAACCCCGCCGTAATTTGGCTTGGATTTATCGTAAATTAGAGCGTTATTCTGAAGCGATTAGGCAATATATTCGAGTTGTCGGTCTCGAACCGGAGGATTATCAAACCCATAACCGGCTTGGTTTGTTATACGGTAAAATTAATAAAGAAAAAGAAGCCATCGAACATTACGAAGCAGCGCTTGAACTGGAACCGAACTTTGCTATTGCTCATGCTAACTTAGGTATGCTATACCATAACAGTAAAAATAGTCGTATGCGAGAAGCTATTGAATGTTACGAGTCTGCATTAAAGATCGAGCAAACTTTCATAATGGTGCGAAATTTAAAGGCACAGGCACATCTTAGTCGAAATGAATACGATGCGGCAATTATGCTTTACGAAGGGACGGTGCGAATTGCGCCAGAGCCAGAACACTATCTTCAACTTGGATTGGCGTTTAACCGAACTGGCCGACACGAAAGAGCTATTAGCAATTATCAGAAAGCACTAAGAATCGATTCTGATTCGGTGTTGGCTCTCACACATTTAGGAAAAAGTTATAGTTTAGTCGAGAAATATGATGAAGCAGAAACTGAACTCAATAATGCGTTAAATATCAATGCAAATCACGCACCTGCGCAGTATCAACTGGCCATTGTGTTGACTGCGAAAGATCAGTTGGATCAAGCGATGGACATTCTGCAGCAGGCGATACAAAACGATCCAACGGTTGCTAGGACTGCAAAATCGGATACAAACTTGCAAAAACTGCATCAGCGACCTGAGTTTGACCAATTGGTCGAGCACAATGAAGACGAGGGAGGACAATAAATGGGACTTTTTAGCTTCTTTTCGCAGAAGAAAGAGTTAAAGGACCATATGTGGCGTGCAAATTTATATCGCAAGCAAGAGAAGTATAAAGAATCAATTCAAGCCTATGTGCAAGCCGTTAAAATTGATCCCGGTTTATTGGAAGCGCAACGCAACCTCGGTTGGCTCTATCGCAGATTAGAGCATCCTGTTCAATCAATTAAACACTATAAAAAAGTGGTTGAAATCGAACCGGATGATCATAGGACACTTAACATTCTGGGAGTTATTCACGAAAAAATTAAGCGGGATCAAACCGCGCTTGAATATTATGAGGAGGCAATAGCATGTCAACCTCAATATGCAATAGCACACGCAAATCTTGGAAAACTACATCAGCGCAGGAGTCGTTACAGCGACGCAATCTCGGCTTATAAGGAAGTGTTAAGAATTGACACTAAGTTTATTCTTGCGCGCAATCAACTTGCCCTGTTGTACCTTGAGCAACGTCAATTTGATGAGGCAATTAAGCTTTACGAAGGAACGATACGAATCTCTCCTGATGTTTGGGATCACTATTTCCAACTTGCGTTAGCTTTTAATCGCTGTAGTCGGCATGAAAGAGCAATTGTTAACTATCGGCAGGCATTAAAGATTAAACCTGATTCTGCCCTTCTTCATACGCATCTCGGACGGAGTCTTTTTCTTATTAGCAATTATGGCGATGCTGAAGTTGAACTTCGAGCGGCTCTAGATATTGATGCGAATTACGCATTAGCACAATACAATCTCGCCATTGTTTTAACGGAGAAAGATATGTTGGAAGAAGCAATAGATCTGCTAAAGCAGGTCATACAAAGCGAGAGTCGGTTTGCTCGTCTTGCCAAAGCTGAACCTGGGTTTAGAAAGTTACTTTCCCGGCCTGAATTTGAAAAAATGACCGATATCGAAGAAGAAGATGAATAATTTTATGAGGCAGACATGATTCCTCTAAAGATTATGACATTCAATTTGCGTTATGCGACGGCGCAGGATGGTGAAAACAGCTGGGAACATCGAAAAGATATACTTTTCAAAGTCATAACGAGATATCAGCCGTGTGTAATTGGAACGCAGGAGGGACTTGGTTTTCAGCTTGATGAGATTATCGGTAATACTACGGGTTACGAAAGATTAGGTTTAGCGAGAGATGGCGATCAAAGCGAATATTGCGCAATTTTGTCCGACATGTCAAAATTAAAGGTACTTGATAGTGGGAACTTTTGGCTGTCTGAAACACCAGATTTGCCTGGTAGCCGATCTTGGAATACTAGTTGTGTGCGAATGGTTACTTGGGCCAGATTTTTGCACAAAATTGATAATCGGGAATTCTGTGTCTTCAACACACATTTTGATCATGTAAGTGAAGAAGCACGGCAAAAAAGTGCCATGCTTGTTTGGCACAAGATTAAGTATTTAGGTCAAAATATACCAGTTTTTTTGGTTGGCGATTTCAATGCAACCCGAGATAGTGCCACATGGAATTTCCTGACCGGAGGGCAAAAGCTAGAAAATAAACGTGGTGAAATGAAGGATGCGTGGTTGGAAACGGAAGAACGGATTGGTAATGTTGTCGGGACCTATCACGGGTTTAAAGGGCATGTCTCAGATGAATCATGTGAGGTTACTGGTAGCGCTCATATTGATTGGATTCTTTTTTATCCGAAGGTGAAGGTTATTTCAGTAGAAATCGTTACTGATAATGAGATAGGTTGCTATCCTTCTGACCATTATCCTGTTTTGGTCAGTTTCGAATTATTGTGATGTCTATGCAGGTTGTTCAATCGATTGTAGATGCACGATCGGTATGTCGATTGCAAAAGTGTCAGGGAAACAATGTCGGGTTAGTGCCGACAATGGGGTTTCTGCATGAAGGGCATATGAGCTTGGTTCGGCGAGCAAGGTCCGATAATGATTTTTTGGTCGTCAGTATTTTTGTTAACCCAACCCAATTTTCGCCCTCAGAGGATTTTGGTACTTATCCCCGAAATTTCGAACAGGATCGACGTTTGCTTGTGGATGAAGGAGTAGATCTGATTTTTTGTCCCTCTACTGAAGAAATGTACTGTTCTGGAAGCTCCACTTTTATTGAGGTTACTGGTCAGTTAACTGCTAATCTCTGTGCGGTTTCGCGCCCACACTTTTTCCGTGGAGTTGCCTCCGTGGTTGCTAAGCTCTTTAACATTATCAATCCACATCGCGCGTATTTCGGTCGGAAGGATGCCCAACAGTTGGCAGTTATAAAACGGATGGTACAGGATCTCAATTTCGACATTGAGATTGTACCAGTGCCAATAGTACGTGATTTCGATGGATTGGCAAAAAGCTCACGGAATGCTTATCTGAATCCTGATCAACGGAAGTCTTCTACTGTGCTTTTTCGTGCCTTGCAACATGCTGAAATGCTGATTATTGACGGAGAACGAAATTCTAGCCGAATTTTGGCTGAAATGGAGCGGATGATCCAAGCTACAGAATACACGCGAATTGATTATACCAATATCGTCTGTGCGAGCAGTTTTGAACCACAAGGATACATCAATAGCGAGGTTCTAATCGCAGCGGCTGTATGGGTCGCAAGTACGCGGTTGATCGATAATATTCAGATTGATCCTGACAATCTAACGCCGTAGTAAGCGTCCGGGCAATTTTCCTGTTGCTTCTGCTCCCGAAATTACCAATTCGCCGTTTACCATAACGTAGTCGATGCCAACAGCTGTTTGTATTGGATTACCCCAAGTTGCTAGATCCGCTACCGTCTCAGGATCAAGTACAACCAAATCGGCGCTGAATCCTTCTGCAATTTGTCCCCTGTCGGTCAAGCCAAATCTTTCTGCAGGGAAGCCACTCATCTTCCATATGGCTTCTTCAAGGGGGATAATTTTTCTTTCTCTGACAAATTTTCGTAGTACTTGAGCAAAACATCCATAACCACGCGGATGCGGATGAGGCACTTCGTAAATTCCATCACTTGCGATCATCATTTTGGGATGGGCTGCAGTTTGGTTGAGAATTTCCTCATTTTCTTGGTGTGGTGTTGGCCATGGAAATATAAGTGTCTCTACCCCATCTTCTTCAATTATCAGGTCGTAAGCAAATTCTTCAATAGTTTTTCCAACATCATTTGCTGCTGATGTTAGTGTCATGCCAATATACCGTCCTGACTTGGTATAACCTATTACCTCATGTCCTGTCATGCCATTCTTTTGTAAGTGTGAGATTGATTTTGAACGGACATTTTGGTGACTAAGCTTGGCTAGCACTTCTTGAGGACTGCCGACTTGAATCTCCATCGGCAATTGCATAGTGAAATGGGTCATGCCTGCCGGATAAAGGTATGATTCAAATGTGAGATCGATTCCATCACGTTCAGCTTGATTCAAAATATCTATTGATACTTCGTCTACTCTTTCGTGGGATATGTGAACTGGAATTCCTGATCTTCGTGAAAGTTCAAGAGTTTCTTCCCAAGCCTTTTTCCGCCCCAATATGGCGTATCGGACATGGGCTGCGTAAATCCCTCCATAATCTGAAACGACTTTGCAAAGTTCGACCAGTTCACTTAAGTCAGCGTTTGCACTTGGTTGGTAATCAAGTCCAAGACAGATACCAACCGCACCTGCTTCCATCCATTCGATGGTATATTGCTTCATAGCCTTGATTTCTTGATTTGTGGCAACTCGTCCCTCCCAGCCCATCACTGCTAGTCGAATAGCGCAATGTGGTACTTGCGAACATACGTTCAGTGGGATGTTTCCTGGAAATATGTCAATGTAATCTTGGGCTGTTTTCCAGTCGAGACTAGCATTAGTTTCACCATAACAGAATTGAGTGTAATGCCACATTTCCCTTGATCTCTGTGGATCGAGACAGGCCCAACCAAACCCGTCTGGTGCTAGAAACTGGGTTGTTACTCCTTGTGATATTCCTGCGAGTTGGTCCCTTCCATTTAAAATCGACATTTCCGAATGGACATGAACATCAATAAATCCGGGACTGAGGATTTGTTTCCTCAGCTTGATTGTATTTCCTGATTTTGCTCCGGACAAATCACCAACCGCGGTGATTTTATCTGCCTTAATACCGACATCTGCAACAAATGGCTTGCACTGTTTTGTGCCGTCAATAACCGTCCCACCCTGAAAAATGAAGTCAAATTCCATCCAAATCCCTTTCTATTTTCATGTGTTAATAATAAGAAAATCTGGTGTTACGAAAATTACAATGTTTGGTGAAATTTCTTGTATAATACTGATTACTAAGGGTGTTGAGTGTATCAGATCTATGTTCAATTGACAACAAAAAACCCGGCGGACCTTTCTTGAAATCACTGCTTTGAAAATCCAAATTCCAGAAATTACTATTGATGTTACTCTAATGATTGAAAATGATCTCTCCGCGGTTCTTGAGATTGAGCAGAAATCTTTTAGTTCACCTTGGAGTAAACGCACTTTCCATGAAGGGATTAGTGGCAAGTATCCGCATACGCATTTCTTGGTGTGTAAACATCAAGGTAGTTCAATTGCCTATATCAATTTCATGGCAGTAGGCGGAGATTGTCATATTACGAACTTAGCAGTTGCTCCAGATTTTCGTCGACTTGGAGTAGCCAAGTATATGTTAGCAAAATCGCTAGATCGAATGAAAATTTTAGGTGGTAGAAAGGTTTTTTTGGAAGTTAGAGCGAGCAATATCGCTGCGCAAAGACTGTATCGGCAATTTGGATTTTATATCAACAACATTCGTGAAAAATATTATTCCGATAACAATGAGGATGCTTATGTCCTTTGGATTAGAGATATTCAGAAAATTAGTTTGGAATACGTTAGAAAGGAATTATGGGGTTAGAAAGCTACTCTGAGAATGTACAATGGTACTGCAATCCCAGAAAATAGTGTTAGTACCGTACTTGGAATACTGTTTTGTATGTTCTTTGAATTCTTTGTTCCTTTGAGTAGTTGTGTGATGTCATATATGGTTAGTTGTCTGGATTTGAAAACAGCAGATGATGTAATCGACCTATGATTTGGTGTATACAGCTCGATAGATTGGATGTCCTTGTTCTCTGTACTTAATTTCAAAACTCGTCTGGATGTAATTGGTTTCAGTAGATTTTTGGGGGCAATACTCAAAATTTGGGTGACAATCAAATAGCTCTTGAATCTCCCAAAAATATGTCTTGTAATCCGTCGCAATGTAGATTTTACCTGACTTTTTATTGAGCGTGCGAACCAATTCGCTGATCCAAATTGAGTTATTGAAAATGCGTCGTTTCCGATGTCGTTTTTTTGGCCAGGGATCAGGAAAATAAATATGAAAAGCACTAACGCTTTGATCGGCTACATGTCTGTACAGAAAATATGATGCGTCACAATAAACAAGTCGGGCTGTTGTAATATCATGTTTGGCTAGTCGTTCGCATGACTTCTCGAAATACTTGGATGCCCGCTCAATTCCAACGTAATTAATTTCAGGGTTTTTCTGTGCTGACTCTTTTAAGAACCGTCCTTTACCTGAACCTACTTCGATTTCGACTAACCGGTCATTTCCAAACACGTCTTTCCAGTTGAGTGGCGAGTGCAATGTTTTCAATTCGACGGATATTTTTTCTGTTGGGTTGACTAATATTGGGTTAGCCAACAACTGCCAGTAATGATCGAATATTGGTTTGTTTATATCGCTCGACATTTCTAAACAATTTTTCAAGTATTGTCAGGATCTGAATTTTTTGACGGCATTTTTGCCATATGGTATCATTTACAATCAGTACATACTCCCATAATTATATCATGTTCTGCACCATGTCGCATCATTGTAGGTTAGCTTAACACCAGTGTTGATTATATCTGTCGCACCAAATTTCCTTTGCTGAATACTGGATTGGAATTTCGTAGGTCAATTGGCATATGTAAAACCTCTTAAGTTTGATAAGTAAGATTAAGTAAAGAAAGCTGAGGTAAATATTGAAGGTATTATTCATTGGTGACGTTTTCGGTAAACCTGGGCGCCAAGCGGTTTCCGAGCTTCTCCCATTGGTTATTAGCAAGTACGGCCCTTTTGAAGCAATTATTGCAAATGGTGAAAATGCAGCTGGGGGAAAAGGGATTACAAAACCTATTATTAAATCTTTTTGGGAACTGGGTATTAATGTTGTAACTACCGGCAATCATGTGTGGGCACAGCGGGAGGTTTTTAGCTTCATTGATAATGAATTGGGGTTGCTGAGACCCGCGAATTATCCACCCGATACACCAGGCCGAGGTTGGGTGGTCATCAGCACGGCGTCTGAAATGAAGTTATGCGTGATCAATATAGCAGGTCAAATTTTTTTAGATAACTTCAGTAATCCTTTCCATTGTCTTGATGAGATTTTAAAAGAAGTATCAGTTCAGACGGAGCATATTATTCTCGACTTTCACGCGGAGGCCACTTCTGAGAAAATAGCCATGGGTTGGTATGCTGATGGGCGCGTTAGCGCTGTAATAGGAACACACACACATATTCAGACCGCAGACGATCGTATATTACATCAGGGAACTGCTTACGTTACTGATGTTGGGATGACGGGTCCATATGATTCCGTGATTGGTACTAATAAAGAAGAGGTGCTCTATCGGTTTACTACCATGCTGCCGGTCCGATACAAAGTGGCACAAGAAGAAGTTGTTCTTTGTGGTGTTGTCCTTGATTTGGACGATAAAAACGGGAATGCTAAGTCGATAGAACGAGTTCAGATTCCCCTCTGAGGAAGAGTCTCATTATTATATGATTATGTGGATTTGAGGTTTAATTAATTTCGATGAAAAGGTTTAGTTGAACAGAAATGTTTCTAGAAAAAATCAATGATCCTGCGGATCTTCGTTCTTTGCGTAATCATCAGCTAAAAGTGCTCGCTGATGAAATACGCCAACATATGGTTTCTGTTCTATCTCAGACACCAGGACACTTTGCGCCAAACTTTGGTACGATTGAGCTCGCAATCGCTCTACATAAAGTTTTCAATACACCGTTAGATAAGTTAGTGTGGGATATTGGCCATCAAGCATATCCACACAAAATTTTAACTGGGCGTCGGGATCAGCTCAAAACAGTTCGTCAATATGGTGGAATCAGTGGGTTCCTGACACGTGAAGAGAGTCAGTATGATGTTTTTGGCGCGGGACACTCGAGTACGTCGATTGCTGCAGCACTAGGCATTGCAAGTGCACGTGATTTGAAGCATGAAGACTTCAAGGTACTTGCTGTTATTGGAGATGGTGGTCTAACTGGTGGCATGGCATTTGAGGCTATGAATGCCGCAGGTGATTTTCGAAAGGACATGGTTATTGTTCTTAATGATAACCAGATGTCCATTTCCAAAACTGTTGGTGCATTCTGCAAGTATTTCAATCGAATTATTACTAATCCTACCTACAATACATTGAGATCAACAGTAAAAGAATTTCTCCATCTCCTTCCTTCGGATGCAAAGCTGGCAATCCAACGGATAGAATCTGCACTCAAACCAGGAATGTTGTTTGAGGAGTTTGGGTTTCGTTATTTTGGGCCGTTAAATGGTCACGATCTAGATCAGTTAATAGATGTTTTTGAAAATGTCAAAGGGTTTGATACTCCAATACTTGTTCATGTTTTGACGACGAAGGGCAAAGGTTTTTCCTATGCGGAAAAGGACCCGGAAGGGTACTATTCGGTTTCGGCAAAATTTGATCCCAAAACCGGACAATCTGTTATCGCTCAGCCGTCAATACTGAAATACACCGATGTTTTTAGCCGTACACTAACTAACCTTGCTGAGAAAGATACAAGCATAGTTGCTATTACGGCAGCTATGCCGGGAGGAACTGGATTGGATAAATTCAGGGAAAAATTTCCTGATCGTTTTTTTGATGTTGGTTTAGCAGAACAATGTGCAGTGACTTATGGAGCTGGGCTTGCTACTGAAGGAATAAAACCTGTGGTTGCAATCTATTCGACTTTCCTGCAGCGTGCTTATGATCAGGTATTACATGACGTTTGCATTCAGAACCTACCTGTTATTTTCTCATTGGATAGAGCGGGGCTTGTTGGGGCTGATGGTCCAACACATCATGGAGTTTTTGATTTTGCTTATCTCCGATCTATCCCGAATATGGTTGTTATGGCTCCTAAGGATGAAAACGAACTCCAACATATGGTTAAGACTGCGGTCGACTATGAAAAAGGGCCGATTGCGTTTCGTTACCCGCGGGGAGCAGGGGTTGGAGTACCATTAGATGAGACGTTTAAACCACTTCCAATAGGCAAAGCGGAAGTACTTGTGGAAGGTAACGATTTGTTGATTGTAGCTGTTGGCAACCGCGTTCATCCTGCATTTGAAGCCGCCTCTGTCCTGTCTGATTCAGGGATCTCGGTTACGGTAATCAATGCTAGATTTATAAAGCCACTGGACGAAGAGCTAATTTGTGCGTATGCAGATCAGATTGGTCGCGTTATCACAGTTGAAGATCACACTCTGGATGGTGGATTTGGCTCAGCTGTCCTTGAGGTGCTGTCAACGCATGGGATTCTGGCGAAGGTCAAACGCCTTGGAATTCCGAATAGATTTGTACAACATGGTGATATGAAGATGTTGTACAACATCTGTGGTTATGATGAAGAAGCTATCATCAATGAAGGAGTGAAAATTTGTGAAAAGTGAGACAAAATATCATGGCTGAGTCCCAAATCGCAGCACAACTTTATACGTTACGCGATTTTACCAAGACACAGGGTGATATTGCAAAGACAATGAAAAGGGTAAAAGAAATTGGTTACGATGCTGTACAATGCTCAGCACTTGGGTCAATTGAGCCCGAGGAATTAAAAAAAATTGTTGATGGCGAAGGTTTGGAAATATGTGCTACGCATTCGAGTTACCACCGTATGCGTGATGAACCGCAGGCTGTTATTGATGAACATCAACTTTGGGGGTGTAAACATGCGGCTATTGGAGGATTACCCAGTGAATATCGTACTGGGCTAGAAGGATATATCGAGTTTGCTCGCGAAGCTTCCACAGTGGCGAAGCGTTTGGCGACGGGAGGCTTAGTATTTTCCTATCATAATCATAGCTTTGAGTTGGAGAAGTTTGGTGACCGCACAGCATTGCAAATTTTGTATGAAGATAGCGATCCTGAATATTTTCATAGTGAAATAGACACTTACTGGATTGTTCACGGGGGAGGGGATCCCGCAGAATGGATTCGGAGCTTGAAAGATCGCGCTTCCATTGTCCATTTCAAAGATATGACGATGAAAGGAAACACGCAAATTATGGCCGAGGTTGGTGAGGGGAACCTCAACTGGTCTGCGATTATTTCTGCCTGCCAACAAGCTGGGACTGATTGGTATATTGTCGAGCAGGATACCTGTCAACGTGATCCGTTTGACAGTCTTGCAATCAGTCTTAGCAATTTAAAACAGATGGGTATCCATTGAACTGGTGCCGAGATACTTGCACTAATTTGATATGTTTTGAATTATGTAGTTGAGGGATAATGCGTTGTGTTTATTGTTATGAATCCACCAGAATTTAATCCTTTACTCATGGCTACCTAGGATTGCTTGTTGTGTTCGCTTGGTTCCCGAAACCAGAAAGGTTTTGGGAGTGAGGTTTTTTGCTATAACTGAGATGAGCTTACATCAACCAAATCAAACGGGTGGTTTAGCATAGGCATCTAAGAATTGCTAGACCCTCGGTTTGAGTCTACTAAGCCCATAATTCTCACTTGTTATGTAATTCCTAAATCTTGACAGATATCGGTAATATCGGTGGGGATGGATTCCATGATAAAGCTGTCTGTTATCATTCCCGTTTTCAATGAAGATCGGACGATTCGTAATGTTGTTCAGGCTGTTAGAAACTCAGTTCAAATTGAAAAAGAGATCATCATTGTTAATGATGGATCTACCGATCGCACCTTCGAGATTCTCGAGCATTTTCGTGGAGATCCAGAAATTAAAGTTATCCATCAGCAACGAAATCGTGGAAAAGGCTACGCCATCCGCCTTGCTCTTTCACAGGTTACTGGTGAATATGTAGTCATCCAAGATGCTGACATGGAAGTTGATCCTTTGGACTTGCCTGCCATCCTGAGACCTTTACTGAATAAATCAAGCCATGTCGTTTATGGGTCCCGTTTTGTCAATGGTCGGAACAATTCCCCTTTGGTTGGTTACATCGCGAACTATTTGTTAGCCCGCCTCGTTAATCTACTCTATAATACGCGGATTACGGACGAGTCTACCGGTTACAAAGCCTTTGCGACTAGTTTAATCAAGAGTGTTGATCTGGAATGCGAGGGATTTGAGTTTTGTGCCGAGATAACGGCAAAAGTTCTTCGGATGCAACATCGCATTCATGAAGTTCCAATCTCCTATTTCCCACGCAAGAAGAACGAAGGTAAAAAACTTCGCTTTTGGCGAGATGGATTGACAGCTGTCTGGATATTGATCAAATATCGTTTTCAGAAGATGCACTAAAATGTGTGAGAATCTTTTGTGATGGTATGTTTGTTACCCGAATTTGCAAGCGAATCCCTTCTTAATGTAACTTGCCTTAACGTGTGCAATGTCGGCTGTATATTGTTAAAGTCTCTATCAAGGAAGCTTTACGAATAGCAAAGAGTCTGAAATTGAGACGCAATTCATGTTGACTTGGTATATTTATTGGTGCTTGTGTTGGTTGCTGGCAGAATTCGTGGTATGTCCAGAGAGCAGATAGCTATAGGATGCATAATATATCGGCTGTCCAGCATTAATTGGAAAAACGAAAAGAAAGCTTATTATGTAGGTTTATCAAAATTAAATCGCTGCCGAATAGATATCGATCATATCTTGTAAAGTGCAAACGCGCGGATTTAGTTGGTGACAAATGTCTTGCATTGCTTGTTCTGCTAAAATCGGGATTTTTTCTGCTTGCACGCCTACTTGACTCAAATTAGTTGGAATACCGATATCTTGACATAGTAGTGATACCTGATTAATTGCTGCCTGTGCGCCTTCTTCCGGAGGTAGACCTTCTGTCTCCACCCCCAGTGCTGATGCGACGTCTACAAGTCGGTCAACAGAAACTTGACTATTAAAAACCATAGCGTGGGGTAACATAATTGCATTGGCTAGTCCATGATGAAGTCCCGAAACTGTTGATAGTGGATGAGCAAGTGAATGGGTAACGCCGAGTCCTTTCTGGAAAGCAATAGCACCCATCATGGCTGCTACTAACATGTTTCCGCGGGCTTCTAAATCTGTTCCATCTTCGACGACTCGGCGTAGGTTATTGGACACAAGTTTAATTCCTTCTAACGCGATACCATCGCAAATCGGATGGAAGTTTTTTGCTAGGTATGCTTCAAGATTATGAGTCAGAGCATCCATACCAGTTGCGGCCGTCAACTCACGAGGTAATCTTACAGTAAGCTCAGGGTCGGCAATAACTACTTTCGCCAGTAGGTGAGGGCTAAATATAACGGTCTTCCTCCCACTTGATTTCAGGGTTACAACAGCACTGCGCCCAACTTCGCTTCCTGTTCCGGCAGCGGTTGGTATGGCGATGAAGTCAGGTAAATTAGAAGAGATTTTCTCGTGCCCGCCTATGGAATCTTCATACTCCTCCAAAGGTAATTCGTGCGTTGATTTTAGGCAAATCAGCTTGGCGATATCCAGAGGGCTGCCTCCACCGATACCAATTACAAAATCACATATATTATCCTTGTATACATTAACTCCATCATAAACATCCTGTTCAACAGGATTCCCTTGTACGCCATCGTATATGGCGTACAGGACTCCTGCAATTTCAAGCTGGTGGGTAATGATGTCAATCAGTCCAGTTTGAAGAAGCCCCGTGTCAGTAACGATCAAGGCTTTTCTAATCTGAAATTTGGATAGTTCTTGCGGGATAGTTTGAATGACACCGTTTCCGAAGACAATCTGTGTTGGAAAGGTAAAAATTGCTTTCTTCATATTAGCGTAAATTCCTTTTGACAGGCTATAAGTGCAATGCTATAATTTGAAACTGCTACAACGGGACTACTATTGTGTTACAAAGGTGCATCTACCTTGAATCCAAAAGGGGTTCTGCCTATTCCCGTCAGGTTTTTTGAATCTGGCGTCCAAAAACGATAAAGGTAAATTGTGTACAGATTCTTAAGCCAGCCTGATAGCCTTCAGCTTGATCCCGCACCGGAAGTTGCAGTTAACCTGTATAACAAAAAGAAAACATTTGTAGCGCAGGTTGTCGACAAATATCGGATTTCGCATGCATCCAGCCCAAATCATTGCTGGCATGTCATTCTGGACATTAAAGGTAGTGAAATGGCAGGTAAATATCGTGTTGGTCAAAGTCTGGGGGTTTTTCCTGACGGCCGATTTAATAATCACAAATTTAATCATGTTCACCAGTCGCTAACAAATCAAGTTCGTTTATACTCAATTGCTTCAGCATGTTGGGGAGATGACTGGCATGGAAACACTGTCTCCCTTTGCGTTAAGCGCGAACTTGGTGAAGACGCAGAAACAGGTGAATTGGTTATGGGCTCTACATCAAACTTTATATGTGATGCTCAGCCTGGTGACTCAATTAATGTCACAGGACCTGTTGGTAGATCTTTCCTTTTGCCTGAAGATCCGCTTAATTACCACTATGTGTTGGTAGCAACCGGGACCGGAATTGCTCCCTACCGTGGAATGATCATCGAACTATTCAATCAGGGTTTTGAAGGGGAAGTATGGCTCATTTTCGGTGTTCCGTACTCCACTGATATTATGTACGATGATGCTTTTACCTATTTTTCCGAAAGGCATCCTAACTTTCATTACCACACGGCGATAAGTCGAGAAAAACGAAACGCAAAGGGAGAAAGATTTTACGTTCAGGATGCGTTAGAGGAGAATCAAGGGCAACTCGCGCCACTGTTAGAGAAGCCGAACTGTTTGATGTACCTTTGTGGATTGAAGGGCATGGAATATGGGGTTTATCCGTGGCTGTACCGGATAAAATCCAACTTAGTAGCCCTCCCTGAAGACATGGCACTTGATCAAATAGAGAAACTTCCGCGTGATGCTAGGGAATGGATTCGAATAGAACGATCGCGAGACAAGAAACGCCTGTTGAAAGAAACGTATTAGTTGTTAACCAACTTCCTCCCCGTCCAATTTCCCTACTTGCAGGTCAATTTCGTCTCTGGCTTCAGTCCTATCAACTTTTCCATCTGCCATATGAAAGATGCGATCAGATACATCAAGCATCTTCGTATCGTGTGTTGCAGTGATGATCGTTATCCCTTGTTCAGAGTTGAGCTTTTTTAGTAGATCGATGATGACGAGGCCGGTCTTAGTATCTAAGTTTCCTGTTGGTTCATCAGCTAACACAATAGCGGGATCGTTTGCTAAAGACCGGGCTATAGCTACACGTTGTTGTTGGCCTCCGGAAAGTTCTAAAGGTTTATGTTGAACTCGGTCACCGAGTTCAACTAGAGAAAGTTTCTCCACCGCTCTATCGCGGCTGTCATCTGCCGTCATTCCGGCAAAGATCATTGGCAGAGACACATTCTCTAATGCTGTCATAACTGGTATCAGATTGAACGACTGGAAGATGTAACCGATTTTTCTGCACCGCAGCCAGGCAAGCTCATAAGCATCGAGTTGAGCGATATCGACCTCATCGATGTAGACACGTCCTTCAGTTGGTTTATCAAGGCCCCCAATCATATTAAATAGAGTTGACTTTCCAGATCCAGACGGACCCATGATTGAAATGTACTCACCACGCTGAATTTCGAAATTTACACCTCTTAATGCTTGAACTTCACTAGTCCCCATCTCGTATTTTTTTATAAGGTTACGGACCCGAACCGTATTTTCTATCGGCAGTTGGTCTTTAAACTTGGCTGGTGGCTCCGTTTGGACTGGTGTTGTTGACTGGTCCTGTTGCATTGGTCTTTCCTCCTCTTTCCTGATCTGTTGGCTGTTTAACTGTTTTCTTCTTTTGTGGTACGGCAAAACCAATGATTCCACGCTTGCCGAGCGTCTGCATGTAACTGAAAAGAGAGGTTTCAGCCTCTTTTCGGGTCATCTTGTATCTGTCACGTAGACTTTTAACTATTTGTTTGATGTTGTGATATCCATCGCACAATTGCCACACATGAGACCCCACTTCGTCTAAGACAACGACTCGTATGGGTGGGAGTTTAAAGATTTTGGCCATGACTCGCAACCACTTTTTGTGAGTCTGTGGTATTTTCAAAGCGACTTCACCACGATCATCTACTTCCCATTCAACTAGCTGGTTTCTAAGCGGGTGCATACCAACTAGTGTTTCTTTGTCGGGAGTAGGAGGTCGTTTCTTTAGTTTAAGTTTATAAAGAATCCTGTTCAGCATGGATCAAAGATCTCAATTGTACAAAGTGATACTTTCAGCAACACTGTCTGCAGTTTCGATAGCGTCAGTTTTTGATACAACCTGTACCACATAAATTCGGTTCGATTTATAACAATGTCGAACATGGGCGACAAAGCACTTTCGTTTCTTGATCTGGTTCGCTAATTGGATACTGTGAATAGGAATATTATCTGTAACACGTGTTTCCTCACCGTTGAGAATCAAGTGTTCAGCTTCGTTTTGAGCTATCGACTCGATTTGGAAACCAAATCCGCGGATGGCCTTTTTGTACTTGGTTCGAAACCAATCTTCAAGCGTTTGGTCTTTTAACAATACATCTGCAAGACCATAGCGCTCGATGCTCAGGCGACGTTTTCGATCAGTGAGCGAACCTGGATTAATAAAGGAGAAAAGCAAATAACCTGAAAGCAACTGATGTTTCTCCAGCCGATAATTCTTGGGCACCTCAACATGCAGATTGTAGGCAGTCCACAAAAATTTTTGATCGTTTGGTTCAATTTCGACGGAAGTAAAGATTTGTTCAGTAATAGCCCGAACATTCTGCTTCGGTCTACCCATTACTTGTATCAGCGTAATGCGCCGCGTTGTTGGGCAAAAGAAGATAAGACCATTGGCTTGTATCTCCCCTTTCCATGTAAAGAAGACCAAATCGTAACCATCGAGAAAAGCATCATCCTTAATCAGATTGACGTTACGCTTAATTTGCAGATCTTTCTTCGTTTTCTTATAGGTCTTTCGAATGATTTTGAAGTAATCATCAAGGACTGCGTGTAAATCGGGGTTACGACGTTTCGATTTGGCTACAGACCACTTCAGCTCCAGACGAGGCATAAACTCGTCTTCCAGCCTCAAATACCCTTCTTTCTGATCGCCAGACAAGCCACTAATCTCCCATTCTTCGGGGAGTTCAGTCACAATTCCCGCCCAACCAAATTTTATCCACTTCATGGCCGTTTTAAAACGGCTTGACAATCACTGCTTTCGAAATTAGTGCAATAGCAACACTAACCATTCCAATTAACCCGACACCACAGCCAAAGCCTGCCGCTAATACTGGATTGAACTGGAACCATCTCTTGAAACCAAATCGCTTAATCATGTACATGCGACCAATTAGGGCGCCAGTCAACTTGGGTAGCATCATTCCTGGATCTCCCCCAATCCCACTAATAACTCCGAAAAACACCATACTGCCTTGGTAAACTTTTGACATCCATATTATACCTCGAATGGCCAGCATTGATGAGAATCCAGCTGCCACATAATCCCCCCGTAAGGCCTGAAGCATCTGGCTGTTTCCATCGCGTAAGGACGTTATCCTAAGAGCTTCATTTGTTGCATTAAACGGCCATTTAATTTGAGCATCCGGGTATTGTGCCGAAGGAATAGGAGCAATTTTCCAGATGAAATGCCAGACAAGAATTCCCGAGATAATAAGGATTGGCATAATAAGTAAGTCAGCCGCTATTTTACTGGTGAATGTTGTTCCTGTTAGTTCGAGCACTCGCCACCCTTGAGTACCTCCCCCATAATCTTCATCTGGCCAAGGTGAAAACCAAATGTCAATCTCTTCATAACGACTCAAAATGAGAGTCATTTCATGCAGATAGGGTATATTGAACAGATCTGCACCCACTACACCAAAAGTTCGAGCGCTGACATAAGAATTCAATGGTGTGTAGAGAAAAGCAAACCCGAGTAAAAAGGCAAGTGGGAAGTTAGGCACCATCAATTTATGGATTATCCAGACGTAGGCACCCATACCAAACAACCACATGGATCCCATGAACCAGATTGGGAAATCACCCCGTCCAGCTGGGGGAGCAAGAACTCTTTGTCCTCCGCTTGCTTTCTTCTTTTTTCTCAGTTGTATCATTATCGGAATAGAAGCTGCAAAACCGATGAGAGCCAAACTGAAGGCTTTACCTATCATGAAACTCATCCAAAAATCAAGACCATTATAGAGTCCTGTCCCGCGAACGTCCAATCCAGGTCTCCATTGATGTAAGATCTCATTTCGGTATAGAATTTGCGGATTTAGAAAAAACTGCGTTAAACACGCGGTGATAAATTCGGAAAAGACAACCGGAAACGGTAGAACAAATCCGGTAAGAACCTGGCTGAAATCGGTTGAAAGAGCAAAGACACCTGTTGGGGCGAAACCTTCGATAGCGGGAGTGAAATCGATCCAAGGAATCTTCAGGATCATAATAGGTTCCGACATCATCACACCAGTCAATGAAGGAACGCCGATGTAAATGAATCCCCAGATTAAACCTGCCATTGAACCTATGGAAAAGATTCTCCACCGCCAAGTTTCGCTTTTAGTGGTAGATTCCGCTAGAGCAGTTGCACCCTGTGCTTGGATTGGTGCCATTGGGAAAGGTAATCGTTCAAAATCGGCTGTTACGCGAAACAGAACATATCCCGCCCCCAATCCTCGCATTACTCCCAATAATTTAAAGGTAATAAACATCACGATCGGCCAGTACCAATCCATATGCAAGAGAGATCTCTCTGCGATAGCGACGGAATCCGGTGGCGGTGCTACCCACCAGGGGATCTTATCGGCAATTTCATATGACGCTGCTTGCGGTGTCCTGATGAAATAAGAGTACCATATGAAACCACGGTATTGAGTGCCTGCTCCAACTGCCGCTCCGGTCAAACCTAACAACATATAAAGTTCTTGCCGTTTTGCACTGGTAAAAGACCTACGCGCCAGTTCCGTGTAAAGAATAACTGCTACCCAGGGGGCCGCCCCCGCACCAGACTGGCCTGAGACTAACGTTAGGTATATTGCACCCGGCATCATCAGAAGACCGATAAACAGGGCTCCTAGGAAGACCTTTAGAGTTAACCCTGACTCGAAGGTTCGAATCCCCCCATCGATATCATAACGTTTGGCCCACGTTTGCCATTCTTGGGCTTCAGTAACTCTTTCTTTTTTCGCCAAATTTATCCTCCGTTGATCTCTAAACTAATCCATGAGTATTGCCCATTATTCCGGTACTTCATCATCATCATCTGTTTCCTGTCCAACAAATCCCTCAGAAGCATACATCACGAAAATCCCAATGCATAGAATACCTGCAGCCAACATCTGTGGTCTCCACCCTCCTCCTAAGAATAGAATGGAAATCAGCCAGAATAGCGTTCCACCGATAATGATCATGCTCGCCAGTTTTTCCAATCTTTACCTCCTTACATAAATCAATTAATCTGCTGGTTGGTGAGTAAGGTCTGCCACAGGAACTTCTTGTTCAGACGAACTTTCCTGTCTGCCGCGATCGTGGAATTCACCACGAACTTCGTGGCTAAAAGTCCGCCAGATCAATAACTGCTTCCGAACTAAATTGAGGAAGCGACGATTAACACGCTTCCAAGATGCAATCTCGCCACTTTCACGTGTAACGTTCAAACCAATACGATACAAATCTTCTTCTTCTCCGCCAATAGGTACCGTCACGAGCTCAACTTTTTGGCTAACTCCCAAATCATACGGCGCTAACCAAACCATCATGCCGATACTGAAAGTGTCTTCCTCACCTTCAGTTGTACGGTTAAATGTGATTTGATCGGTATAGAAATCACTAGCAGATTCATCAGAATGTGCTTCAAAATAATCCCGCATAAAGATGTTCAAGCCCAAAGATTCTTCGGATAAAACGGTAAACGGTAAGCTGAATTGCCAGAAATCACCATCCGGTTCTGGAAGTTTCCATTTCCGTTCAATGTCAGGGACAGCCATCCGACCTGCTTTAATGGCTGGATATAATGTTGACCCGATAACGACAAGCATGACAATAATCGTTGCCATTACTGTTGACATGGATGAATAGTTCAGTGTCAAACCAGCCAACAGGTTAAATTTAACTAGTATCGTTGCCACAGCTTGTCCGAATAAGTAACCGAATACCGCTCCCACAATCGCATAAACACAAGCCTCTGCCAGAAACAAAAACGCGATGTGTATCGGTGCTAGTCCGACAGAGCTGTAAATCCCGATTTCTCGAACGCGTTCGTAAACTGCACCCAGCATTGTATTCAACACGATTAACGAAGCAATTAGAATAGGAATGAATAAATTACCCATACCCGAAAATGAGGTCATCCCAATGGCACTATACAAATAGGCGTCCTTGCCTCTTCCAACGAAGAAGTCAAGCGAAATACGGGTCATTAACGGGGCCATAATCAAGTCCAACTTATCTTCCGCATTCAGCAAGACCTTGTTGTCCTTTCTTGTGTCTTGATCGTGTACTTCCATACTAACGGCTACTGATTTGAGGTTACCCCCTTGGTTCATAACAACCTCGTATGGCAAGATGGCAATACTATCGGGTGTAAGGTGCAGGTATTTCTGTAATTCGCCTTCAAGGGTTTCTTCACCCTGTCCACCACGGGAACTTTGCTGGTTCATTAGCTGGTAATCAACAGGTGTTAACTCTTCACCGTCATTATCTTTCAAATCTTTGAACCCAACACCCAAAACACCGGTAACGGTAAAGTCCTCACCATAAACTGAAACGGTTGCTTTCCCCATATCGGCTTCCTCGATCCCCAACAAATCCGCCATTCCTTGGGGAAGGACGCAGGCATACGGCCACTTTGTGGGCCATTCAGATTCATTTTCTGGCTTAAACCAAGCTCCATACTTCAGGTGACTGTGAATACCAGTTACATCAGGTTCATTTTTACTCATACCAACTAGCATGTTGGCAGCAAAAGTTTTGGGTTTACCAGTTGAGGTCGTCTTTGGTCGAGGATCTGACTTGTTTGCTGTTCTAGTCAATTGGACAAACGATTGGTCTCCAGTACCGGATGTTTGGTACCATGCCCGCGGTGCCACGACGTTGTAGATAGTGACATCGCTTAGCCCACTATTTATCGGTTTCCCTTTTCTTCTGAATAAGCGTTCCAATTCTTCTTGGCTAACTTTCTTCTTGCGTAGATCATTGGTAATTGTCGTTACCACTGGCTCTTCCATGGCTCTCCAGTATTGATCTCGTATTAGCATCCCAGTGTATTTTGGTGTAACAGCGGCTAATGTTGTCGAGTTAGGTCGCATGAATGTCCGTACCGATGTGAATGAAATAACGGTAAACGTCAGGATAACCAATGTCACGCAGGTCAAAGCTGTTCTCATTCCGCGCTTTCGCATATTGGAGATTCCCAGACTGAAAGCAGCGGCAGAGGCTGCCAGCCGTCCCACATCGGCTTTATACACTTTTGAGGCTTGCTGTTTCATTAATTCCAATTGCTCTTCAAATTTCCTGATGATGATTGCCACCACCAGTACCGATAAAGTTAGCACAATAAAGGCAACCAGAATAATAATAGGCGTGGCAGTAATCTGGAAAGCGGGATGGACTTGAGCAAGAAAGAAAAATACAACAAGAAAAATGGAAAAGGTACCGGTAATCTGCTTCCAAATACTGGCAAAACCAAAGAGTAGTCGTTCCATGAAATAAGCAAATGGTATTAACAACGCCAGATAGAACATGACCCCGCTAACTACGTCATTTCCTGTTTTCTTCACATCCGGATAGGCACGTGACTCAAACCCCCAAGCAGCTCGTGCGAGTTTCAGCGCTTGCGAATAATCTCGTTTCAACAACGTGTCCCGCGCTTGGTCGAGACGCTCGTTCGCAAATTGGTGTAACTGGTCAAGTCGGTCACTACTAATCCCAAATTTCTTGTAAAGTCTGTTTCGATTTTCATCCAGCCACCACATATCACGTATAACTACGTAAGGTGTGACACGGATTGAACCATTTTCACCAACAACGAAACCTTCACCTGTATAAAGCGTTGGGTTTTTCGTCCCGCTTCGTCCCGCTTTAATTAACAGGAGTCGCTTGCCAATTTGTCCATATGACATTCCGATCTTAATCCGTTTATCTGGTTCTGAGTAGACCAACGCAATTGGCTCTGTTGCTGATACTCCTTGTTGCTGTATGGGTTTGGACAGACCATATTTTTCAGGGAAACTGTCAGTTCCGGCATCATAGATTTGCAGCTCACGAAGTGTTCGCAAAGATCGTTGGTCTACCAAATCATATATGGTTGTTGAAACACAGGGAAAGACGACAACTCGACAGCCCCTTTGCCGCCGGTCTATAGGTACTTTATTGTTGTAGACTTTAGCTCCATAGTTGCCAAGGTCGGGGGCATAAACGATATCACCCGAATTCCGGTCTAGAACATAGGGCTCAATTTCTTGAGCTCCACCCATACGATTGGTGGCTCTCCCTTCCATAGCCAAACCGACAACTTCGAATTGTCCTTTGTTATCACCTCGTATAATTAAATCTCCGCGGACACCTGCCATTGTTTTGTGCTTACGGCGGAGTGTGATGATTGGTTCAGGAACAGCTTTACTTGGTAGTGCACTCTCCCGTGCATCGTATTCAACAACATCACCGTATAGATTACAATAAAAATTTCCGACTTTTGCCGACGTGGGCATCAAAGGATCACGCAGAGCTTGTATCAGTATTGATGCCATGGTTTTGACCTGTTTATGCAGATTACCGTTTTTATTAATATTCATTCGGTTGATTGCGTCAAACGGTGTATCTGTCATCATGCGGGCGTCGTCGATTGTGGCAAACGCAATACCAGTTTTGCCGGCTAAGGTTGCAACTTCACTATCAAAGGCGATTTTGCCTGGAATGTAAGTTTTCCAAGTTTTTCCCCCACTGGCCGAAATGCCATTGATGAAATTGCTGCTACCTCCCAAGCCAACGACATTGATTAGTTCTTTTATATCGTCAATTTCATCTTGAGTGAATTCCGATGGGTCTTCGTTTCTAAGCGTGAGTTGGGCATTAAGTTTATTGAGTTGGCGGATCTTTCCTTTTCGCGCCTTTCGAGATGACCGGATATCATTTCGGATAAATCGCTCAACCTCTTTTCGAATATAGTCTATGTCTTTCAACATATCTTCGGAAGGCTCACCCCGATCTCTCATTTGCTGGAATTGCATTTTCATCAACCTAGAAACTCCACCAAGCCCTTGCAAGGTACTGAAATGTTCTCCAATCAGTGTCTCAAGTGTTTTACCCTCAATAGCTTCTTTAGGAGCTATTCCAGCGGAAATCCCCCACTGGCTGGTCATCACACTTTGTTGTATTTGGTCGTTAGTGAATTTCCATAATTGTTCAATTCGCTCCCCGAAGTCTGCGCCATCGGCATATTCCGACAATTTGTTGCCGATGGATGCGAACTCGCGGCGTAGCACGTGTTCGGGTTGCTGATCGTAGAACCATCCTTTGTTGAAAACGCCGAATGTATCATTTTGTGTTGATAGGTCAACCGAAATGAAGAGAGATGCATAATAACGATTGAACAGATCTTGCAAAGCGATTGCCTGTTCCAGAGCTGCAATCTTACGTTGGTATTCTGATTTGCTGATACGCGCTATTTTTTCAACGCGGCTTTGGATATTCCGGAAACGTGCATTTCGCAGTGTCAACATGTTATCCCGAAGCAATGATTTGGTTTCTTCCTTCAGACCGGAGTTGAGTTGGTCAAGGCGGCCTAGCAGGTTTTGAAGGCCAACAATATCAGATTCAGCTCGTTCTTTAACAACAGCAAGTAGGTTCTGTTCGGTAAGGTGAGCGGCAATTTTTGTGCGAATTCTAATTGCTTGCTTAATCTTTTCATGGTCTTGCAAATAGTGTTTCAATACTAGGATTTCTTCATCCAGATATCCTCGGTTGAGATTGGTATGTAAATTCAGCAATTGATTGATTCTCTGTGCTTCAATCCGGGCATTTCGTAAGCCGTTTTCAAGAATGTTTTGCTTGTCTTTTTTCAGAGTTTCAATCAATATTCCTATTGTTCGGTCAGCTTTCGCGGAACTGAGGAGCGCCTGTTTTTGCTTGATCTCCTTATCAAGCTCCTCAAAGCGATCTAGGTTGCCTTTTTTGGAGCGGCTGAGTCTGTCACCAAGTTCTTTTTGTTGATAGGAGCTCAAATTAAGTAGGGCTGTATCACTGATATATAGCGCAAGTTTTGCTTTTTCAGGGAAAAGTAAGGGATTTTCATTAAGTTTACTGATGGATTCGACAAAAAAATCTTTGTGGCTATCGGAGCCAGTGATTTTATCCTTGATGGCTCCCAGAATCTGTTTTTCTTGACTGATGTAGCTGGATAAGGGAGCCTCTGCAGAAGATATAATCCGACGAGCCTCAATTAACTTTTTCAGATCAGAATAATTGAGGTGTCGATCAAGCAGTTTCTCGGGTGTGTACCGTAACAGTAATTTTCGTTCGTCTTTCAATTCCCAGTTTCTTAGACTATTCGACAGTTTCTGTATATCCTTCTCTAGCGGCTGGCCTTGTAGTTCAGGAGGAATCTTCAGTGAGTAATCTCCATCTTCTCCTTGCAGATCAATGTATGCGTCTCCCGGGACTTGGCTGAATTTTTCAGGATTCTCTGACTTCAGGTCGGCTTCCAGTTCCTTGATAGCCCAAACATCAATGCGCGCCATTGGTAAAGCAATTGATTCTAGTAGCTCACGTTGGGCGGCACGGGACTCTGTCAAGGCACGCTCTCGCAATCTGTCAATACGTTGGACAATATCTCTAAGAAACTGGGTAGTTTGTTGCGAGTCTTTTTTGATTTTTGATAGGTTTGCATCAAGCAGGGATTTTTCCTCTGCAGTAAAATCCTGTTTCTCACGCTTCTTTCTCGACTGGACTTTTTTCTTTTGCCTGATTTGAAAATCACGCTGTTTATCGCGTAACGAATTAACATTAGAGACAGAAACAGACAAATCAGCCAGTGTAGTATCAAGTGATTCCAAATCGTCAGTTACTTGGTGGACATCATGGTAAAAATCGGGTGGTAGATCAACGAGAACGTTCCGATCAATTGAAATGAGAATTTTCCTGCCGAGCTCTTCGAATTCAAGTTTATCGTTGCTAAGCCCTCGGCGTAGGCCGTACATGGTCGGTGTTCCTGGAGAGTCAACGTCACGGCCAACAACATCTTTCCCAATTCCCTCCATGAATGCCCTCATACCAGCCAGACCTTGGAAATGCGCATCAGTTGCCACAAACAAGACTGACCTTCCTGGCCGAAATTGCTTTTTAGAGAAAATTCGAGCTAGTTCAAGCATACTGGCAATACCACTAGTTGGATCTGCCCCCGGTGCAATAGCAGGTACAACCGACATGGAATCATAGTAGGCGTTGATGACTACCATTTCATCTTTAAGTTGGAGATCGCCTCCTTCAAGATATCCGCGAATATTTTGACCTGTTCGCCTTTCCCAGGTCATGGTTGATTTCAAGCGAACGGAAACTTTCTCATTTTTACTTTCTGCTGTAACGATCATTGCCTTTATTTTTTCGGCATTGGTTTTGTTAATCCAAAAACGAGGTACATTGGCAGGAACAGTCAGAAATTTGTTTTCTGCTTCACCACGGTTTGTTGTTTCTGGTTCTATGAAGACTACTGCTTTGGCACCAAGCATGGCGGCATTGATCCAACGTGTACTGGAATTAAAGTCGACTAAGACGACACTCCCTTCAGGAATAAAGATACTGGATTCAGAAGCGGCGATGAATTCTTCATGTTCGTCTATCTGACCGTCCTTATCGTTATCTTTACCATCGGTATTATCGCCAGGAATTTCGTCTATGATCCCGTTGCCATTATTATCAATTTTATCTTTTGCCCATATTGAAATATCGGAAAGTAGAGGGATTTCGCCGTATTCATCGATCTGTAGGTCTTCGTTGTTATCGACACCGTCATCTGTCTTTTGTAGGGAACTGTTCAGAATATCATCCGTTATAGCACCGACGCCAACATGGAAGCGGTCGGCAACACTTTCTAGAGTGTCTCCCTCTTTAACTTCATACCAGAATCCTCCGATGTCTTTATTGTTGAAGTCTTGGAGGTCGGAGGAGCCTACGTAGAAGATAGGTGCTCTTAAACCATTGGGAGGGAGGAGGGAAGTTCGAATGAGATTAGGCCAAATTGGGGAAATTTGAAAATCTAGAGTAGGTTCCCCACTACTGTTAAGCACTTCCAGACGACCGTCACCATGGTCGATTGGAACGGTAATTTCAAAATCGCGACCTTCGACATTCTGAAGTCCAATCTCAGTAAATCGGTCGAAAATGTACTTACTGGCATTGGCAGCCTCAGGATAACCCGTAACGCGTGTAGAAAGGCTAGAGAGTCGTGCAATATCTTTTCGCATATTTCGGATATCTACTTGCTCACGGATCTTCACCGCTGCATCCGAGAGACTAAGCGAAGATTCCCCGTCTACTCCTTCCGCTATAAAAGCGCAGTAATTCAACATCAAAAAAATCCAGAGAAGGACAATGCAAAACGGAGTTTCAAATTTCCTCATATAACTCTCCTTAATATGTGGTGACATACCACAGAGAAAACTCATTTCGGACTGAAGATAATAGGGCAAATTCAGATTCTATCATAGTTACAAAATCTTGTCAAGAAGCAATAAAGGGCGTGTTATTTCTAAGGATATTGTACTAAATTATACGTTACGTATTTAATACATCTTTCAAGATGCGACTATATGTGACAACATCAATTTTCTATGCTATGAAGGGCTCAAAAAATTTGTTGCTCACAAGTCTGTGATAACTGGGTACGATGGAATTGTATTGGTTGTGATAAAAGGGCTTTTCTTCGATTTGGGCACGAGTGCTTCAGAGGCAAGCTGAGTTGATGTGAAGCTGAAATTAGAATTTTCAAATCCGATGGTCGCGCATGCTTAACCATTTCCAATTAGCATTTGGAATTTTGGTCGTACTCTAACTGAAAGATCAAGTTAGGGGTTAAAAGCAAGATGGAGAACCCAGTGCTGAATTGCATTTTAATTACCTTCCTGTGTTCAGGGTTTAGTTTTCCTGCAGTGTGTCAGATTATTATCAGTAGTTGCTTTTGCTTGCCGCCATGTGCTTTTAAGTGAATAGCACTCTCAAAATATCGAGAATCAGAGTGGCAAACAGGTTCGGGCATACAGGTTAAGCATGTCTTTTATTGATCTTCCATGTTCTGGTAAGAATCGAACCTCGATTGCTAAGACGAAAATTAACAATTGGTCAGCATACAGGCGTAACTTTTGTTCGTCTTTTTGGGTGGTGACGATGATGTCCGATTTCATTATGCTCGCCCGCCTTTGGATACGAAGTATATCTTTTTTCCCATATTGGTGGTGATCTGAAAACGCCATGAGTTCAAGATGGCTTGGTTGGTATCCTTCGACGGTATGAACAAAAGTTTCAGGATTTCCAATTCCGCAGACCAGAAGAATTCTCTGGTTCTTCAAGGATTCGAGTGATAAATCTTGGGAATCACCTAATTTGTATAGTTTTGTTGGGTGGTATTGGCTCTCAAATATTGTCTTTTGTCCAGCGATAGTCTCAATTTTTGAGCGTATCTGCGATAAGTTGGAAGCGGAATTAGTATGAGTAAGTAACAACAGATCTGCACGCTGAAGAGACTGCTTGGGTTCGCGTAATATACCGGCTGGTAGTATCTGTCCGTTTCCGAAAGGACGTTTACTGTCTATGACCACGATATCAAGATCGCGTTTCAATTGTTGATGTTGAAAACCATCGTCTAGTATAATGACTTGGGTCTTCCATTTTCTAATTGCTTCGATGCCAGCTTTATATCGGTTCTTGGATACTAGCACCGGGATTTCAGGGAGTTCCAGTGCAATCATAAATGCCTCATCGCCACTTTCCTCAAGTGAGAGAAGGGTTTTTGTGCCGTCCGACACGATTCCTGTTTCTGACTTGGCTTTTCTTTTATAACCTCTCAGTATAATGGCTACTCTGTAACCGGAATTCCGGAAATGCTTGGCTAGCCAGATGACGATTGGGGTCTTACCCGCACCACCCGCAACTATGTTGCCAACGCTAATTACGCCGCAGTCAAGATTGAGAGATGTTAGTATTTTTCGGTCGTAGAAGTAATGCCGTGCCATTACAGCCAGACCGTAGACCCAACTTAACGGTATCAAAATAATTCGAAAAACTGAGGAAATGACACCTGCAGATTGGCCTGTCAAGATGGCATAGATTCTCAACATAAGATATCAGCTATAAATAATTTAAGATTAAATCAGTAACTCGTTCTCTCGCCCCAATCGACCCGAGAGATTTAGAAACTTGTTTGAGTTCTTGCCGTTGCTTTTGACATTGCTCGGGGTTCTCAAGGAGATCAATCACAGTCGCAGTTACCTGATTGGTTGTTACTTCATCCTGCAACAGTTCTGGAACAATTTCACGGCCAGCAATAATGTTGGGTAACCCGCTGAATTCTAGATTAACGAAATGTTGTATTATCCACCAAGTCAACAACGAAACTTTGTAAACAATGATCATTGGGGTACCAATACAGGCAGCTTCCAGCGTGGCTGTACCAGATGCGACAAGCATGAGATCCGCGGCTCTCATTGATGGGTAGACGGCATCCTCGATAATCTTGACAAAAGGCATATTGGGTAGAGATTGCCGGTCGATGCCTGGTGCTAAAGGGAGAATAAACCGACATGATGGGATTCGTCGCAGAAGGTTTTGCGCAACTTCAAGCATAATCGGTAATAGGCACTGTATTTCTTTCCGACGGCTACCAGGCATTAAACCTACAACGGGATAATTGTCTGCAATATCAAGGGATTTCCGCGCTTCTGTTTGGGTGAAATCGGTTTGAGCAACGTCAAGTAACGGATGTCCGACAAACTCCACATTTGCTCCTTTCTTCCGATAAAACTCGGTTTCAAAGGGGAAGATCGAGGCAATTATGCTAGTAGTTCTGGCTAATTTCTCTACACGGTTACCACGCCATGCCCATGCCTTGGGCGGGATATAGTAGATTGTTGGGATATTCAATTGATGCGCGAATTTGGCTATTCCTAAGTTGAAATCACCAAAATCGACAAGAACGACCACTGATGGTTTTTTCGTGGCGATCAATTTTTTGAGATCGCGCTGCTTCTGCAAAAATGCCGGAATCATATTAAGTACTTCGCTGATTCCCATAACCGCTGAATCACGGATATGAAACAGTAACTTAACACCTGCTGATTCCATCAGATCGCCTCCCATGCCTGCTAACTCGATTTCAGGCAATCTCTCTTTCAGCCTTCGGGCGACCTGTGAGGCGTGTAGATCCCCTGACGGTTCGCCAGCAATGATGACGACTAGTTTTTGATCGTCGACTGATAATTGAAAATTAGAAGTCATCCTAAACTACATTACGGCATAAGCCCGGGGGTCATCAGACCAGCAGTTTCATCATATCCAAACATGAGGTTTAAATTCTGTACTACTGCGCCTGAAGCGCCTTTCACTAGATTGTCGGTTGCTGCCATTACTATTGCTCGATTGGTACGGGGATCAACCTCCAGTCCAATATCGCAAAAATTACTGCCAAGGACTGACTTTGTTTGCGGATATTCACCTAGACCCAGAACGCGTATAAACGGTTCGTTTCGGTAGAAATCTGCGTAGACACTTAAAAGATCTTGGGTTGACATGGATTGCTTAAGCTTAAAGTACAATGTGGTCAGGATTCCGCGTGTCATTGGTACTAGGTGTGGTGTAAAGTTGACAATAATCTCGTCTCCATTGATGGCACTGAGTTCCTGCTCGATTTCTGGTGTGTGTCGATGGGAAGCTAATCCATAAGCTGCCAGATTGGATTCGCGGTTAGGATAATGTGTTGTGTCTTTCGGTTTGCTTCCCGCACCCGAAATGCCAGATTTGGCGTCGATGATAATTTGATCAAGTTCAACAAGCTGTTCGCTAATGATCGGAATAGAAGGGAGGATTGAAGTCGTTGGATAGCAACCAGGATTAGCAACTAAATCGGCTCCACGGATTAGGTCACGATAGCGTTCAGGCAAACCGTAAACAGTGTTTGTCATCCGACTGGGATCTGTGTGATCGATGCCATACCATTTTTCGTAGACCAATTGGTCATTCAGTCGATAATCGGCGCTGAAATCGATTACGCGGATGTCCTGATTTCGGATTTGAGGAACAAACTCCATGGCCACTTTGTGCGGAACCGCTAGTATGACAATATCAACCTGATTTCCCAAGCTTTGAATTTCTAGCTTCTCGAAATCAAGGTCAATGAAGCCCCTAAGGTTTGGCAAGACACGATCGACACGCTGTCCGGTAAAGGTTTCGGAAGTTACCAATTCAATCTTTAAATCCTTAGGATGGGTTACCAGCAAACGCATTAACTCGCTGCTAGTGTAACCTGATGCACCAATAATCCCAATTTTAACCATTAGTTCCCTCTGTTTCGCAGTCCTGATAACTTGCAGAGGTTAACCAGACCTGCTACTATATTATGCAGAAATAATAGCAGATATGGACTAGATCAATCAAAAGAATCGTGTTGAGCGATATGGAGTGGAAGGCAGAGTTACAAAGGATGGTGGAAGATAGTCATTCTCCTGCGTCACGGCTGCGCTTTGGAGAACCGCTGAGTAAACACACCTATTTTGGGATTGGCGGTCCAGCAACTGTCTACTACGAAGTGGGGAGCATCGAAGATTTAATTCGGTTTACCGCCTTCAAAAGCCCACAGTTTTTGCCTATAGCTTTACTTGGGCGTGGGTCAAATTTCTTGGTCAGTGACAATGGGTTTGCAGGTATGGTAATCCGGTTGGTTGGTGATTTTGATCAAATTCGGTATGAAGGTGATAGTGTATGTGCTGGTGGGGGGGTATCGCAGCCCAAATTAGCTAAATCCGTGGCTGGCCATGGATTTAGCGGTCTTGAATTTGCTCTTGGTATTCCAGGTTCAGTTGGTGGGGCAATGATCATGAACGCTGGTGCTTGGGGCAATGATTTTGGAGAACGTGTCGAGCAGGTACGAGTTATGACGGACCAGGGAGAAATACTGAAACTTTGTCATGACCAGGCTGGCTTCGCCTATCGCCGGAGCAAATTAGACAAATACTTTTGCGTACTTGATGCATCTCTACGGCTTGTGCAGGGTAATCCGAAAGAAGTTACACAGTTAATGAGGAAATATTATCAGCGTAAAATTACTACCCAGCCATTTGTAGAGGGGAGTGCCGGTTGTATGTTTAAGAATCCTCCGAATCATTCTGCGGGGAAATTGATCGAAGAATGCCGTCTCAAGGGTACAAGAATTGGAGATGCAGAGGTCTCTACAACTCATGGTAACTTCATTATCAACCACGGCAAAGCCAAAGCCAAAGATGTGCTTGAACTTATTGACTTAATACAAAACCGTGTGAAAGCTGAGAAGGAGATCGATCTGCAAATGGAGGTTAAACTTCTTGGCTTCTGAGTTAGAATGACCGTAACCTTTTATTCTTCCTCTACTTGGCGTCGATGCCAATCGTCTTGCCATAAATTGAAAAACAACTCGCGGTATGGGTGTTCTTTAATCAAATCTTCATTTAGTGTCACTCCAAGTCCTGGTCCTGATGGCAGAGAGAAATAGCCATCAACGACTTCAGGACAACCAATAGCCGCCTCTTTGACCCAGGCTTCAGAGAAATCGTTGAAGTGTTCTTGGATTTTGAAATTGGGCGTGCTAGCAGCGAAATGAAGTGATGTTGCTGTGGACACGGGACCTCCGACATTATGTGGTGCAACTAACATGTAGCACATGTCTCCCATGGCGGCGATTTTCTTGGTTTCCAAAAAACCACCTGTTTGGGTAATATCAGGCTGTAAAATGTCGGCAGCTTGCATATTAATGAGTTCACGATATTCGTACTTATTGTAGAGCCGCTCTCCAGTTGCCACGGGGATATTAATTTTTCGTTCAGCTTTGGCTAAAGCTGCCAGATTATCTGGAGGAACAGGTTCTTCGACCCAACTGGGCTTGAATGGCTCAAGTTCCCGCGCAACCTCGACTGCTGTTGATGGACTGAATCGACCGTGCATTTCAATCATAATCTCTACGTCCTCACCAACCGCATCCCGCACCGCTTCAACTAGAGAGATAGATCTCTGTTTCTCGTCATATTCCAATTCGTAATTACCTGCACCGAACGGATCGAATTTCAAAGCTTTATATCCTTTTTGGATTACCTTTTTGGCAGCAGCATGGAATTCTTCAGTTGTGCGTTCAACCTTGTACCAACCATTAGCGTAAGCCTTTATTTTTTCGCGACAGGCACCTCCGATTAGACGGTAAACTGGTTGGTTAACAACTTTTCCGATAATATCCCAACAAGCGATTTCGATTAAACTGATTCCTGTGGAAACAATTTCGCCAGCACGCCCATAGTCGTTTCGGAACATCCTCAAATATAGATCCTCGATATTGAATGGGTCGTTGCCAATAACATGTCTGTGTTTCACTCCGTCAAGATAGGCTAGTAGTGCATCTGTTCGGTTTACCATACGAGCTTCACTAATTCCACTAACCCCTTCATCTGTTTCAACCGTAACGAAAGTCAAATTCCGCCAACTTGTTCCCATAACCAGTGTTTTAACATCTGTTATCTTCAAATCTCTTACCTGTGTTGACGTTATGTTTTTATAGTAATTTATTGAAATTCTAATTCAGTTTAACAATTTTTAACTTCAAACTCAAATGGAATAGTATAACGACTTTATACCTGATATAATTTTTTTATGAATTCAAAACAGGCATTGATAGAATGGGATAAGCAGTATCTTTGGCATCCTTTTACTCAGATGAAGGAGTGGTTCGAAGAAGAGATTATCATCATTGAACGTGGAGAAGGAATTTTCCTCATTGATATTGACGGTAAACACTACATTGATGGAATTTCTTCCATGTGGACAAATGTGCATGGTCACAGGCATCAGGAAATTGATGGCGCTCTGAAGGCTCAAATCGACAAGGTTTCGCACTCAACACTGTTAGGGTATTCAAACGTCCCTGCCATTCAGCTTGCCAAAAAGCTGATTGAAATTACGCCAGGGGGGTTAAATCGCGTTTTTTTTTCTGATAATGGATCGACCGCTGTCGAGATTGCCTTGAAAATTGCACATCAATTCTGGCAGCATCAAGGTGAGACTCATCGAGATACCTTTGTTTCTATCGATTGTGCCTATCATGGTGACACTATCGGCGCAGTTAGTGTTGGCAGAATTGATTTATTCCATAAGATCTTCCAATCGCTGCTCTTTCCATCGATTTCTGTTCCCACCCCGTATGTGTATCGATCGACAATTAGTGATGATCCCACTGAAGTGCGTGACGCATGTTTGCACAAGTTGGAGTGTGTTCTGCAATCGGAGGCTGACAAAATTTCGGCTGTCGTGGCTGAGCCTATCGTGCAAGGGGCTGGAGGTATGTTGATTGCTCCTGATGGTTTTCTGCGGGGTATTGCTGACTTGTCCCAAAAGTATGGAGTTCTCCTAATTCTGGATGAGGTGATGACTGGTTTGGGGCGAACCGGCAGAATGTGGGCCTGTGAACATGAGCATGTTGCACCAGATATTCTGTGCACAGCCAAAGGATTAACGGCCGGATATCTGCCACTAGCAGCCACTTTGACAACCGACCGGATTCATGACGCATTTCTAGGTGAATATCATGAAATGAAGACCTTTTTTCACGGCCATACGTTTACTGGAAATCAACTGGGTTGTGTCGCTGCATTAGCTAATTTGGAGATCTTCGAACGAGAAAATTTGATTGAGAAAATTCAACCTAAAATTACCTATTTTAAAAATCGCCTCCAAACATTTTATAACCTTAAACACGTTGGTGATATTAGAACCATAGGAATGATTGGGGCGGTTGAACTCGTGCATAACAAAATGACCAAAGAGGAGTTTTTACCTCAACTCAAAATTGGTATTCGGGTTTGTAAAGCGGCTTTGAAGCATGGGGTAATATTACGTCCTATGGTAAACACGATTGTTATCATGCCGCCACTTTCAATTACAATCACCGAGTTGGACCAGCTACTGGATACGGTCTATTCAGCAATTCGAGAAGTATTAGAGGCTTAAGTCTTCTTAAAAACGCCCCCTAGCAACTGATCTGTTACCAGAGGCGTCGGTGACCATAATGGTGATTGTGTGTTCTTCTCCTTCTAGTTTCTTAGTTTCGAGAAGGAGAACCTCTCGGTGGGAATCGAGAATCCCGTCTTCGGAAAACATTGCCTGCCAATGTTCAGCGCTATCAATCTTATAGCTAGCTGAACTGATTGGACTAAGTTCATCGGTAACGACACATGAGATCTGGAAGATGCTATCTTCTGTTGGGTTGGATTTGATTGCGGCCAGAACCGGCTGGGTATTGTCAATGTCGAAAGGATCACTTATTTTCTCTATTGAAATGGCTTCGCTAGCTATGTTGCTTAATTTATCCGTAGCTTCAACTTTAAGCTCGTATTGACCGTTAGGCATTGAAGTTGAATCCCAAGTATGACTTGGGGACGTCAATTCTTTCTTTATCAATTTCCAGTTTTTTTCGTTGATTTCCTTATAATAGATAGTAAACAGGAGCTTATCCCCGTTTCGATCTATCGCCTTCCAAGTAGCGGACCGAATTTTATTGTTTTTGGATGACCCCGGTTTATTATTTTGGCGCTCTTTTGGAGGAGGGCCAATATGTATCTTCAAGTCACCTATGTTTGGTGTAACATTAAAATGCACTGATGCAACTCTTACCTTTTTTAGTATAGGTGCTGCTGTTGCCACACTAGTACTAAGAGTAGAGCGCCACTGGACAAAACGGGCAGGAGGACTTGTAATTTGTGATCCTTCTGGTATGGAGAGTTCCTCTGACCAGTTGCTCCAAGTATTGTCAGGTTTATCCGTATTACCGGATCTAGTCGCTAGTGTCATTATGGTACCTTCAGGTGAACTTCCCTCCCAGTGGATCTTTCCCCATTGGGAAACTGATTTCGTGTCGTGGGAAACTGAAGTCAAGGTTCCTGTTGCTTCGTATCCATCTGCCAATTCAAATATCTTCCCGGTATTTCCAGTAGCTAGTATCAGCTTCCCTGATTTCGCTTTATGCATGGCTATGATTTGTCCTGCCTCACATTTAGCCAATGATACAAAGTTTCCGTCCATATCAACTTGATAGACTTTGCCGCTGTCACCAGTACCAACGATCAGGTTTTCTTCCTCCATTATCATTGACAAAACCAGTGGGTCTGGAGCTATCCACAAGCGCGAGACAACATTATCTGAGGTAATCCGGTAGATAAATGATTTTTTGGGCTCAGGGGGTCTACCGTCCGGAGTAGGAGGTCCACTGGGCCTCTGACGAGGTTTGCCTTGCCCTGGTTGTGGTGGTTGTGTTGTTACTGTGCCGGCAAAAACATCCCCATTTTTTCCTGCAACAAGTGTGCGTACTTCTTTTTGTCCGGTTTGGTGGATAACCGAAACTGTCCCGTTCATGTCAATTCGAAAGATTGTGCCTTTTCCATCGCTGCCAGCATAGATGTTGTCGTTGTGAAAGAGCAAACTGGTCAGATTAGTTTCATCAGAATCAAAGAATATGTCTACCTTCCCATCCGATGTGATTTTGTAAAGTTTGCCGTTTGTACCTGTTGCGGCGTATAGGTTGCCAGATTTGTCGAAAGTTAATGACCAAACATAGTTTTCATCTGCATTGAGAATTGTTGTTGG
>Ga0207984_1000121_pt1 | contig 47016 bp, 33 predicted proteins | sample ETNtaG_30_FD_185760 | JGI IMG/M metagenome (GOLD analysis project Ga0207984, IMG submission 185760) | Marine microbial and viral communities from oxygen minimum zone, Eastern Pacific Ocean - ETNP201306PF43B (SPAdes) (version 2) | ecosystem: Environmental > Aquatic > Marine > Oceanic ...
CTGCAATGTGGAGGCAGGCCAATCAAGTGAAGACTCAAAACGGGTCGGTGCCATTGACGCGCCATTCTCAGACTGATGAACCGATAGCTCAGCTATTGCTGCTGATCCGCTTTGGCGGCGCTGCCGGCTGCCTGGATGCTCACTTCACGGAGCTGGCGGTCTGAGACTGCGGACGGGGCCAGAGTGAAAAGACACGTGGCCTTTTGCGTTTTCGGGAAGGCGATGCTGTCACGGATACTCTCCAGGCCCTGGAGCAGCATGATAATGCGGTCGAGACCGAGGGCGATGCCGCCGTGCGGCGGGGCCCCGTGGCGCAGAGCCGAGAGCAGAAAACCGAATTTCAGCTCTGCCTCTTCTTCGCCGATTCCGAGCAGCTCGAATATCTTCTTCTGGATGTCCTGATCGTGGATACGAATGCTCCCTCCGGCTATTTCGTTGCCGTTAAGGTTGAGGTCGTGTGCGATGGCGATGGCGTCGCCTGGGTTTTCATCGAGTGATTCCACGTATTCCGGCTTGGGCGCGGTGAAGGGATGATGGAGGGCAACGTAACGTTGTTCATCTTCATCCCATTCGACCAGTGGGAAGTCAACGACCCACGAGAGGTTCCACTCGTTTTCGGGTATCAGATCCAGATCTTTTGCCAGGGTCATCCTCAGATTGCTGAGGGATTGGTCGACGACCTTGCGCTGGTCGGCAACGAAGAAGAGCACGTCGCCGGCCTCACCGTTTACCCGCTCGAGGAATTGATTGAGCAAGTCTTCTTCGAAGAACTTTGCGATGGGCGAATTCACCTTGTCCTCTTCGACGCGCATCCAGGCGAGTCCCTTGGCGCCGAATTCCTTGACGTATTCGGTGTAGCGGTCGAGCTGTCGGCGGGCAATGTTCTCCGATGCCCCTTTGGCATTGATGGCGCGGACCTGCCCGCCGGTTTCGATCGTGCCGCTGAAGACTTTGAATTCGGCTTTGGCCGCGAGGTCGGATACGTCCTGAATTTCGAGCCCGAATCGCAGGTCGGGCGCGTCGTTCCCGTACTTGTCCATACATTCCTGAAAAGACAATCGCGGGAATGGCGGTTTCACTTCGATCCCGGCGAGGGCCATGATTTCGGTGATGAGGCCCTCGATACATTCAATGATGTCGTCCTGATCGACGAAGGCCATTTCGACGTCGATCTGCGTAAATTCCGGTTGGCGGTCGGCACGGAGGTCTTCATCCCGGAAGCACTTCACGATCTGATAATAACGGTCGTACCCGGAACACATGAGCACTTGTTTGAAGAGCTGCGGCGATTGCGGCAGGGCGAAGAATTCCCCGGGAGAGAGGCGGCTTGGGACGAGGAAGTCACGAGCGCCTTCCGGAGTGCTCTTGGTGAGCATCGGGGTTTCGATGTCGAGGAACTCGTGACGATTGAAATACTCGCGGGTGGCCTGGACAACTTTGTGCCGGAACATGAGATTTTGCTGCATGCCGGGCCGGCGCAGATCGAGATGGCGGTTCTTCAGACGGACTTCAGTGCTGATTTCTGCAAAGTCATCCACCTCCATGGGGAGGACGTCAGCCTTGCTGAGAATCTCGAGCTCATCCACGAGGACCTCAATCTGTCCTGTCGCGAGATCCGGATTCTCTTTGCCTTCGAGCCGCGGGCCAACGGTACCGCGTATGGCGATCACGAATTCGGAACGCAGTTCTTTCGCTCCGGTATGGACCTCCTGATTGTGATTTGGATTGAAGACAATCTGGGTGACGCCGTAACGGTCTCTGATATCGACGAATGTGAGGTCGCCATGGTCGCGACTGGTGTTGACCCATCCGTTGAGTTGGATGGTGGAGCCGATGTCTTCCTTACGAAGCTGACCGCAGGTGTGTGTACGTTTGAGTTTCATGGTGTGAGCGAATTGGATTCAGGATTCAACAGGATTCAGGATTCAGCCCTCCACTGACCTCGCAAGCTCGGTCGGGCAAATCATCAAAGATACAGGTTGCAGTGCTTGTTGGAGTAACGGCTTTAGCCGGGGCCGGGCAGCAGAAAGAACCCGGCTAAAAAAGCCGTTACTCCAACATTGGCCGAGCATCACTTACGACATAGTATCTCAGGAGGCTCCAAGATGCCGAGCAGCACTAAGTCGCTGGCAGGCACGAGAGTTCAACAGCACAGACGGAATGAAAGCGACCACTGGTCCGCACACTCCAAAGAATGTCAACGAATCTTGAATCCCTCTGAATCTGAATCCAAAAAATAAGCCACGAGCCATGAAAGACTCGTGGTCTTACATCTTATTCTGGATTCGCGATTTTGTGCAGGTTAATCGAGTCTTTGCGTCTTTTTCAGGTTGTATTTGATTCGCTGCGCTTCGGCTATCCGGTTTTCCAGCTTTGTATTGTCTTTGTCTCTGATCGCCGCTTTGACGTAGAGCTTGATGGCCTGGTCAAGCTTCCTCAGAGCAGCTTTGTTGTGGGTCATCCAATTTGGCATGTTGGGGGCGGCCTTTTTGTAGAGGGTCATGGCTTCGGCGTAGAGTTTGTCCGCCTTGGCGACCCCGGTACCGCTGGTATTGATCAGTTTGTTCCCGGAACCGCCAGGCGCGTTTCCGGGATCTTCCGTCTCGCCTTCGATGATCAGGTCGTTTTCATCGACCTTAATCTCATTTTCCTCATCGCTGCTGTCGACGAGTTTCTTCGCCTTTGGGGCAACGTCAGAATCGGGAAACTCTTTGATGATCTTTGTGAGCCTGAGCTCGGCCTGTGATTGTTGTCCGAGCGCCAGTTCCGTCACGGCCTTCCGATAGAGATCCTGGGCCTCCAGCCCGCCGACATACCGGTCGACGGCTCCGGTGAGGCCACCCTTTTCTTTGAGTGAAGAGTGAGCCTCGACGAACGCGCTGAAGCTTTCCTTGAATGCGTCGTCGCCTTCCTCCAGGGCAATCTCCTTCAGTTCTTCGGCCGGGTCAGCCAGATCGTTCTCCACGCAGAAGACGTAAAGCCCGGCCGTGGCCTGGGGATCGAGCTTGAATTTTCTCAGGGTCTCCTGCAGCCTGTCCGGCTCGATCTTTACGAAGCGAATGCTTGTTTCTATCTGCCCACCATCCCGCCCTCGAATCTTGAGAGTGAGTTGGTCCGGTTTGGCGCCCACGACGTCTGCGTTCTTGATTCGTCCCTCACTGAATTTGATGCCTTTGTTTTTGGCATCGGCGGTGACGTTCTGTGCGGCACGTTCAAACCCCTCGGCCTGGAGCTTGTAGGCGTCAAACTGCGTTTTCGCTAACGCCTTCAATTCGGCGTTCGGCGCGTCCTTGATAAGCCCTTCGAACGCGGTGGCTGCCTTGGCATGGTCGAAACGTCTGAGAGTAGCTCTTGAGGCTGCTTTGCCGATGAGGCCCTTGAATGCCGAAGCGGCTGCGACTGCATCCTTTGAGCCGTCGCTGGAACGGATCTCTTCGAGCTGGTCGAGTCGCGCGATGCGGGCCTGCGCTTTTTCCTTCCAGCGGCTGGTTCCAAAGCGATCACCGAGATCTTTGTATGCCTTTCTGGCAGCGTCGAGCTGGTCATTCCGTACCTTGGCGATGATAGCCCTGGACTCGGAGGCGAATTTCTTATCGAACTGTTTCACCACGACCGCGAAATAGAATTGCGCGGCCTCCTTCTGTTTCCGAGTCTCTGCATGGTTGTCGTGAAGGGAGACGACTTTGGACAACGCATCAAAGCAATTGCCCTGATCAAAATCCCTGGAGGTTTCTTGCTTCACCTGTGTGTAGAGCCTGTAGAAGATGCGGTTGACGCCGCCGGATACGATACGGACTGATTTGGTGCCGCGGTTGGCAATCTGCTCGAGCGCGAATTCCATAAACTCTTCAACCCGTTCCTCGGCGTTTTCGAGCTTGGCCAACTTCAATGGCTTGATTTGCCCGCCGCCGGTTTTCGGAATGGACGTGGTCGCAACGGTTGGCTGTGCAAGATTGACGCCGTTGGTTTCGCCCTCTTCTCCTCCTTCATCTTTCATAAAGAGGAACCAATACCCAATAGCGCAGAACAGGATCAAAGACCATAGAGCGAGCATCATGCTGCCAATCGGCAGGCCTTGATCCTGAGCTTCAGCCTCCGCCGCGTTGCGTCCACCGGCTCTGGTGGCAGTACCGATGGCGGCAGCCTTTCCAGATCCCAGTTTTTTGGTGGTTTTGGCAATCGGCCTTGTCGGCGAGGTAGGTTCTTCGTCATCTTCTTCCGAAGGCGAAGCCGTTTTCTTCTTTTTCTTTTTCTTGGTTGGCTCGTCGACGGATGTGGCCTTCTTCTTTTTCTTTTTCTTCTTCTTCTTTTTTTTCTTTGGTTTGGATTCGAGTTCCTTGCCTATCTCGATGAGCTCCTCGAGCGCGTCGTAGAGATCTTCGTATTCCTGGAAACGATCTTCCGGGTCGAAGGACATCATTTTGAGAATCAGGTCGTCAAGCTCACGTGGCAGGTCGCTGTCAATTTCGCTGGGCCTGACAAGCTTCAGACCGCTTCCGCTTGCCTTCCAAAGATCTCTCTCTCCCTCAAAAAACTCTTCCCCGGCCACCATGGCATAAAGCAATCCGCCCAGCGCGAATAAATCGGCACGGTGATCTTCGGGGCGCTCGGACTGGATGACCTCGGGGGCGGTGAACGGCGTGGGATTTCGGGCCGAGTGTTTAGCCAGCACGCCGAGCAGAAGGCCGACGCCGGATAGCTTGAAGGTTTCGCCATCGTCCATGAAGAGGATTTTGGACGTCTTCAGGTTGCCGTGAAACTGTTCCTTCTTCTTGCCAACGTCGAGTGCTCTGGCGACGCCCAGAGCCAACCGGGCCGCCGTAGAAACCGGCATGGATCCCTCTTCCCGCAGTCTGTCATCGAGTGACCCGCCGGCCATGAATTCCATGGTGTAATAGATGGTCTCGTCGTCATCCTGATCCACATTGTAGATGCTGATGATATTCGGGTGCGAAAGGCTGGCGGCCGCTCGTGATCTCTCCAGGAATTCTTCCACAACTGGTTTATGTGCAAGAAATTTTGGGTTCATGACCTTGATGGCCACGTCTCGTTGGAGCGAATCCTGGATACCCCTGTAAACGCCTCCGGTCCGCCCGCTGCCAATAAGCTCTTTGACGGTGTGGTTCTTGATCTCTAATTCACTCACGGTGATACCTTCTGAAACCAGAACTCCTGCTTCGGGAAGTTCTCTTCAATTCACTGGGGGGTAGCTTGGTCAATCCGCCGCTCGAAGATAATGTTGGATTGACATCAAGGCTGTATAAATAAAAGGGTTAGGATGCTAGCAGATGTGTTACGGCTCACAAGCCAAAATCGCATCCGACCACTCCAGGGCAAGCTGCTGCGCGGTGGAATCCGGCTGAATATCGATCCAGGTGACATTCGGGAATCGCTTGAACCAGGAAATCTGGCTCTTGGCAAAGCGGCGAGTGCCCTGCTTGACCTGATGAATGGCAATCTCACGCTCCATTTCACCGTTAAGAAATGCCATAATCTCCCGGTATCCAAGGGCTTGCATGGACCCTTTGCCCAGACCTTCCGGACGCTCCATCAGACATTCTGTTTCCTCAATAAGACCGTCCTGGATCATTTGAGTTACACGAGTATTGATACGGTGGTAGAGGGCCTCACGCTCCATCCGCAGACCGAACAGGCGAAACTCATACAGGTCACGGGTTCCGCCCTCCTGGACCTGCCACTCCGAAATCGGCTGCCCGGATACCTCAAAGACCTCCAGGGCCCGGACGATGCGCCGCTCATCGTTAGCGTGGATGCGCCTGGCGGCCTTGAGATCCACCTCTCGGAGGCGGTCGTGCATGGCCTGCGCCCCAATCTCACGGCATTGTTCAACAAGCCTGGCCCGAACGTCCGCGTCGCCGGGCGCTTCAAAGATCCCCTCCATGAACGCCTTCAGGTACAGGGCTGTGCCACCCACCATGAAGACTCTCTTACCGCGGCGGTGGATGTCCTCGGCCGCAGCATCGGCCGAACGAATGAAATCCGCCACGTTGAACTCTTCTTCGGGCTGGACGATGTCGATCAGATGATGCGGAACGAGTGTCCGCTCTTCATGGCTCGGCTTGGCCGTGCCGATATCCATGCCGCGATAAATCTGCATCGAATCCGCGGAAATGATCTCCCCATCACCGCGCGTGGCTACCTCGAGCGCCAGCGCGGATTTGCCAACCGCGGTCGGACCGAGAAAGATGGTGACAGGGATAGGTGAGCCTTCTGACATCTGCTTTCAGATGGGATGAATTCAAGAGGGCGGGATTATAGAAGGCTGACGGGGCGATGCAGTGGCGGGAAGAAATGGAGTGATGGAATGATGGTGGTTCCTTCCCCGCTGTCATTTGCCGAAACTACTCGCTACAATCCCGCCTCAATTGCTTGCCCTCCAGTCGTTGCAGGAAGAATGGGAGAGCATTCTTTGAAGACCGGACAGCGCGCGGCACACATAAGAAATCAGCAGAGAGGGAAACTTGGACAATCATCCCAACATCATGATCTTTGTCATGGACTCCCAGAGGACCACGAACCTGGGCGTCTATGGCTACCCGAAGCACACGTCCCCGCAACTGGAGGCCATTGCCGGCGAAGGAATGGTTTACGACAACCACCGGTCCTCGAGCCCGTGGTGCCTCGCTTCGTATGCCTCCATCAACACCGGCAAGTATCCATCATCGCACGGTGCGAACATCCGGTTCGAGAGCCTGCTCGAAGAGTATCCCACTCTTGCCGAAACTCTTTCCAGGCACGATTACTCTACAGCCGGTTTCTCGAGTAATTCGTATTTTTCCGATGTCGTAGGCACAAACCGGGGCTTCGAGCATTTCGAGTTCTACAAAGCCAACAAAGAAGTCGACCAGGACAAGGGCTCCGCGGAAATGGAACGCCGCGTCCTCAAGTGGCTGGATGAACGAGACCAGGAAAAGCCGTTTTTCCTTTTCATCAATTCCAACGAGCCACACTGGCCCTACTGGGCACCCGAGCCGTATCGGTTTCTTTTCTTGCCAGAGAATCACGGCCACGATGAAGATGCACTCCGAGCACTCCAGAAGCGGGCGCAGACGCGGCCGGACCTGGTAGACAAGACTCTCACGCCGGAAGAATGGCAGCTCGTAAAAGGGCTTTACGATGGCGAAACGGCACGGTCTGACGGTGCCCTCGGCACCATCGTCGATGCCATGCGGCAGAAAGAGATCATTGACAACACCCTCATTATTGTGACCTCTGATCACGGAGAGGACCAGGGCGAACATATGGGCTTCATCTCGCACGCGTGCACACTCAACCGCACGGTGCTCCAGGTGCCGCTCATCATGCGTCTGCCAGGCGTCATCCCTGCCGGCAAACGCTTTTCAGGGATGTCGCAGGACGTCGATTTCTTCCCGACGATTCTGACCATCGCCGGGCTCGATGACGACGTCTGGCATGGAGGGTTGGAGGGACGCAGCCTCGTGCCGACCTTCCAGGACGAAAGTGTCCGTGAATATGCGATTGCGGAATTCTCACCGCCCCTTCGATTACTCGAGCGCGATCTGCGAGGTCACGAGTTGCCCTCCAGGTACGCCAGGCATCACTTTCGCGCGCTCAAGAGCCTGGAAGATCAGAAGTATCGATTCATCTGGAGCTCCAACGGGCAGGATGAGCTCTTCAATATGGAAACCGATCCGGGCGAAACCCAGAACCTCCTTGACGAGTTGCCCGAAACCTCAAATATGTATTACAAGAAACTGGACGAGTGGATGATGGCGCGCCCGCACCGTGACTACGGCGATGCGCTCAACATCCATCCGATAAAGGGAGTCAAGACGGAAAACCTCCGCCGTCTGGAACAGTGGGGCCTGCTCCGGCATCTCCACCCGATACCGTTCGGTGGAAGCGACGAAAATCTGTCGCACACCATCGATAGATCGTAGGGAGATCAGGAATCAGAAATACGGTGAAGCGATTGCGCACCCGGAACGAGAACAGAGAGAGCTGAATCCTCAAATCCAGACGCACTCTCGGCAGAAGCCGTCACTAAGAGCCCAGACTTACTCATTACTCATTATTCATCACTTCATTACATCCCATGTCAGCACAGGAATACGAATACAAGGCGGAGATGCAGCAGCTTCTGCATCTGATCATCAATTCCCTTTACACCCATCCGGAAGTCTTCCTTCGCGAGCTGATTTCAAACGCGTCGGATGCGTTAAACAAAGTTCGCTTCCGGTTGCTTACGGATGAGAACATCCTGAATCCTGATGCACCGCTGCGCATAAGCATCCGCGTCGACCCCAAAGAACAGACCTTCGAGATCGAAGACCCTGGCTGCGGTATGACCCACGACGATCTCATCGAACGCGTCGGCACCGTGGCCAGCTCCGGCACGCTTGAATTCGTCAAGACCATGCAGGAAACCGGCAAGAAACCGGAAGAGCTCATCGGCCAGTTCGGCGTTGGGTTTTACTCCGTCTTTATGGTCGCCGATGAAGTGACTATCGAGACCCGTCACATGGATCCCGATTCCAAGGGCTACCGGTGGAAGTCCGATGGCCAGGGCAAATTCAGTATCGAAGAAATCGCACTCAAAAACCGCGGCACCACCATCTCCTTCAAACTCAAGGATGACCACAAGGAGTTCGCTTACGACTACACCCTCAAGAGCATCGTTGAGAAGTATTCGAACTTTGTGGACTTCGATATCTACGTCGACAAGGACAAGGTGAATACCGTCTCCGCGCTCTGGCATAAGAACCGAAGCGAGGTAACCGACGAGGAAAAGAAGGAGTTCTATAAGTTCATCTCACACGACTTTGGCGACCCGCTCGAAGACCTGCATCTCTCCATCGAAGGTGCGGTCAATTTCAAGGCGCTTCTGTTCGTGCCGGAAAAGGCGCCCATGGGTCTCTTCCGTGAGGACTTTGAGCGTTCTCTCCAGCTCTACAGCAACCGCGTCTTCATTCAGGACGACTGCCGCGATCTTCTGCCCGAATACCTGCGTTACATTCGCGGCGTCGTCGATACGGAAGACCTGCCGCTTAATGTCTCACGTGAGGTGACCCAGTCCAGCCCGGCCATGAAGAAGATCAACAACATCCTCACCGACAAAGTGCTCAAACTCCAAGAGGACCTGTCAGAAGACGAAGAGAAGTACACAAACTTCTTCCGCGAGTTTGGCGGCATCCTCAAAACCGGCCTCAACACGGAAATGAAGCACAAGGATCGCCTCATCGATCTCCTTCGTTTTGAGTCCACCGCTACAGCCGCCGGCGAATACACCACCCTCAAAGCCTACGTCGAAGGAATGGCCGACGACCAGGAAGAAATCTATTACCTGATCAGCGAGCACCGTGAGCTCGCCGAGCGCAGCCCCAACCTCGAGTATTTCAAGAAGAACAACATTGAAGTCCTCTTCCTGCTCGATCCGGTCGATCCTTTCATTGTCTCATTCCTCAATGAGTATGAAGAAAAGAAACTGAAAACCATAGAACAGTCCGATATCGATCTCAAAGACGACGATGAAAAGAAAGACGCGGTCGCCGGAGAGAAGGCAGAATCCCTGCTCTCAGCCATCAAGAAGGTTCTTGGCGAGAGCGTGGAGGACGTCGTCGAATCCAAGCGGCTGGTGGACTCCGCCGCTACGCTTGTGGCCGGTGATTCAGGTATGGACGCTCAGACCGAGCGCATGATGAGAATGATGAATAAGGATTTTCAGTCAGCCGCCAAGATTCTCGAGATCAACATGAGCCACCCACTGATAAGCAACCTCTCACGCCTCCACGACGACAAAAACGAGGAGATGGTGGAAAGCTGCGCGCAACAGCTATTCGAAGGCGCTCTCCTCCTCGACGGAACCCTGGAGCAGAAGAGCGACTTCGTCTCTCGCATGACGGAGTTCATGGTGCAGGCAACGAGCTGAAGTTGGCGTAGAGGCACCCCAATACCGATTGCCCGATGGCGGCTCAGATTCCGGGCCGAAAGCGTGGGACACTTTCTTCATCCGCGGCCTTACTTCATCCGCGGGCTATCTTCATCCGTGGTCCTTCTTCATCCGCGGTTATTCTTCATCCGCGTTCGCATCTGATTCCGTTTCTGCCTCCGCTTCCTCTTCTGGCGGCGGTGGGCAGACCTGTCGTCCCTCAACAAACGCGATACACGTCCTCGCGCCGACGCCGGTCATACCTTTAGAGGTATAGTTCTTATCGGCGTCACTGGTCATGGTGGGGGCGATATCCAGATGGCACCACGGCGTGTCTTCAATGAAATGATGAAGGAACCAGGCGGCTGTAACCGCTCCGCCGGCGCGCCCGCCGGTGTTCTTGATATCGGTGAACTTGCCTTTTATCAGTTCCTTGAATTCCGGACGCTCCGCGCAGGGCATGTGCCACATCAGCTCGCCGGTGGATTCGCTGGTAGCCATGACGTCTCGAATCAGATCGGAATCATTTCCAAAGACACCGGTGCAGAAAGGCCCGACTGCAACGGCGCACGCGCCTGTTAAAGTGGCAAGATCGATGACCGGTGAAAGGCCGAGCTCGCCCGCGTGACAGAGGGCGTCCGCAAGGATCAGTCGACCCTCTGCATCCGTATTGAGCACCTCGATCGTTTTGCCGTTCTTAGCGGTGACAATGTCGCCCGGTTTGTATGCCTTCGAGCTTGGGAGGTTTTCAACTGTTGGCACGATGGCCGTCACGTTGGCTCTCAATTCGAGCTGAGCGATGGCATCGATCGCGGCGAGAACCGCGGCGGCACCGCTCATGTCTCCCTTCATCTCTTCCATTCCTCCCGCTGTCTTGAGAGAGAGACCACCGGAATCGAAAGTGACTCCTTTGCCCACCAGGCCGATTGGCGTGACGTCTTCGCCGGCTCCTCGATACTCGAGCACCAGCAGTCGAGGCGGCACGTCACTTCCCCGGCCGACCGCGTCCAGCGCGCCCATCCCCATCTGCTGGATCTCTGCCTGCTCATGGCAGGTGAAAATCAGGCCTCGTTCTTCAGCGATGGACTGGGCTTTCTGGCTGAGAGTTTCCGGATTCATCTGCGCGGGCGCCGCGTTCGCCAGCTCGCGGGCGAGGTTCGTTGCTCCGCCTTTAGCCTGTCCGCGTTGAGCGGCCGCGCGGATCGCGTCTCTCTCCTGCTTCGTGGCCACGAACGTGACGGACTTGAGCTTAGGCTCTTCCTGTTCCTGTTTAACGGAAAACTGGTAACTGCCCATCACCAGGCCTTCCGCTGCGGCTTCGACGGCCGTGGTCTTTTCCATCTCCGTCTCGCAATGGACGAGAACGGCAGAACGAGACTTCAGCCCCGGCAGTTGCCGCACCGCGCTGGCCGCGGCCTTACGATAGTTGTCGGCCGTGAGGTCCTCCTTGCCGCCGATGCCTGCCAGCAGAACGCGCTGCGCGCCGATGAGACCCAGCGTATGGAGGCAAAGCGTCTGATCGGTTTTGCCTTCAAAAACAGAACGCCGGATTACCTGCAGAATCGCGCCATTGAGTTTGTCATTCAGTGCCGCCGCTTCACCATCCAGTTTTCGCCGGCCCTCGCAGAGTGGGAGAATAATCGTATCGGCCTTCGTCTGACACACGTCGACGTCTGATACTCTGAGATCCATAGTTGCTCCTTTCAAGAACGGCGGAACGAGATTAGAAAGACGCGATCAGTCGCAAGGATAGCAAGGTCTCTGTAAAGGATCTCGGTTTCAGCCCGCCAGATCGGCGGGCTGAATTCCCCGTTCCTCACCGAGAATCTCAGACGGGGAGGTAGAATTGGTGAAAGAAAGGACTCCTGTTCTCATGGTTCCAGGTTGAATCTGAAAGTGGTAATTGAGCCCGACTTGTCGATGTTTCTTCCTGTGGCTCAATCGTTTACGGCTCAGAATGCACTGATTGAAAGGCCTGAGCCGATTGCTATAATGCGCCGCCTTTGCCAAGGCAGAGCAGCGGAAAAAGCGCAACAGGACATTTCGACATAAAGGTTTAAGTGATGAAAACGATCACTGCGAAGAAGAATCAAGTGGATCAGAAGTGGCTCATCGTGGACGCGACGGATGTGTCGCTGGGACGAATGTCCGCCCAGATCTCAAAAATTCTGCAGGGCAAGCACAAGCCCATTTATACGCCCCATGTAGACACCGGTGATTTTGTCATCGTGGTCAACTGCGAAAAAGTGGGCATCCAAAAGAAAAAACTCACCCAGAAGCTGTATCGCCACCATACCGGTTACCCGGGCGGTCTGCGTGAGGCCACTCTGGAAGAAATGCTCGAGAAGCGACCGGACGACGTCATCCGGCTTGCCGTCCGCGGCATGCTGCCGAAGAGCAAGCTTGGTCGGCAGATGTTGACCAAACTCAAGATTTACTCAGGGCCCGAGCATCCGCACGAAGCCCAGCAACCCGAAACTCTGGAACTGTAAGGAGCGAACGTGGCAGAGGAAGTAGCTGAAACAACCGAAGAAACGGAAACCAAGGAACAGCAGGTTCACTGGGGAACGGGCCGCCGTAAAACATCGATTGCCAGGGTGCGGTTGTTCACCAATGGCTCGGGCCGATTCATTGTGAACGAAAAAGACATAGCAGAATTCCTTCCGGTGGAACGCCTTCAGCAGATCGCCACATCCCCTCTGGAGGATACTGGCAAGAAAATCGAGTATGACGTCTTCGCCCGTGTCAATGGCGGTGGCATCACCGGCCAGGCCGGGGCCATCCGTCTCGGCGTCGCCCGAGCACTTCTCCTGGCCGAGGTCTCACTGGAAGAAGACCTGCGCGGCAAAGGACACCTGACTCGTGACAGCCGAATGGTCGAACGCAAACACTACGGCCGCCGCGGAGCACGCCGAGGTTTCCAGTTCTCGAAGCGTTAATCGAAGGAAAACATCAAAGTCTGCCGAAGCCCTTCATGGAAACATTGAAGGGCTTTTTTTGATCTGGGCAGTAATCTCTAGCCATGCCCCTGTACTTTTTCGTTACTACAATCTGCGAAGCAATGGCCCTTCGGGCAACCCCGATGAAGAACTCCGAGTTATACGTAGGTATCCCATGAAAATCACTGATTGGGTTTCCAGCATCAGTCTCTACCGCATCACATCTGACACCCTCGACAGGAAGTGCTCTCAGTTCATAAGCTATTCCTGTGGTTTACTGGCTTCGAGCATATTTCTTGGCCGACTCCTCAAAAGCTCTCCCTCCGGTTTTGATCTGCTGCTTGGCGTTTTTCTGGCCGTCACCCTCGCCGGATTATTCTTCATCAACGGGACACTGACTTCGCTACAGTATGCTCTCCAGCTTTCAACAGGCAGCAAGCATCAGTTTGTGCAGTACGGTGCGTTTGTCATTGCTCTTGCGGCAATGTTACTGTTCGCCCGTTTGCTTCCAGGAATGGGTCTCAATGAACTGCAAGTTCTGATCGCAACCATCACCATTCTCTGCACAGCCGTGCTGTTAATAGCCCTCGGGCAGGTTGCTTACTTGTACCTGATCATCAGCCGGGCAAAGGCGGAGGACGGTGCACTGGGTGATCTGGGTTAAGGGCAGACAGAACTGCGTCGATCTATTTAATAAACCGCACGATCGCCGGATACCTGTAAAACACACCCTCGTTCGCCTTCAGTCCCGCGATGATTGGCATGACGAGGCCGGCAATAAACCCTACCGCGAGCATCGGGATACCGATGATCACAAAGGCAAGAATCGCGGATACGATCATGTACATGGACAGGGAGATTTGAAAATTCAGGGCCTCTTTGCCGTGGTAATCCACGAAAGGCATTTCCTTCTTCTTTATGGACCAGACCAGCAGCGGCCCGAGCACGTTGCCCAGCGGAACAAAAAAGGCGCTGAATGCGGCCAAGTGACAGAGCATGGCCATGTTTCGCTCATCGGTCTTCGCCGTTGAATAAGCGTGCGGATCTTCATCCAGCATTGGTTCGGCATCCCCCTGCCGAGTTTCCGGCTTATCGCTCTGCCGATTCTGGTCTTCACCCCAATCGAACTGATCTTCCTCCCACTTCATCCTCTTGTTGGAGGGATCGTCCTGTTGCCACATTATGATTATCCCTCGCGGGTCTGGTTGACGTAGTCGGAAAGGATGCTGAGCGCCTCTTCCACCATGTAATCGCGCCACGAGCGGGCTTCCCACGCGTCCCTTTCCGATTCAGGGAGTTTCCTCAGGTTCTCACGAAACTGAATCTGTTCGTGTTCCAGCTCTTCCGGGTCGATATCCTCCGCGTTCGCTTCACGTTTCTCCCACTTATCGAACTGCTCCTGCGAAATAATTTTCTGTTTCAACTGCCAGCGGCGTTGGAGACGATTGCTTGCAAGGGTCACTTTTCGGTCGGCCTTGTTTTTATTCAAGACTTCCTCCTCGTTCAGACTGACGAGGGTTCCGTTGCGATTGCGGGTGATGATCGCCTGGCGTTGCAGGACATTCTGGAAACGCTCGTTGCTCTTGATGCGTGCTCGACTGTTTTTGCGAAGGTAGGAGAAGGGGAAATCGGCGCCGAACCTTTTGTATTTTGCCGGGGGGATCTCATCCCACGGAAGGCTGTATTCATATACCGTCTCCCCTATTTTAATATTGTCGTACAGACCAGGCAGAAGAATGTCTGGCCGAACGCCCTTGAGCTGTGTAGAGCCGCCTGAAATCCTGTAAAACTTGGAGATGGTGAGTTTGACAAACCCCTGTTTGTCGCCCGTGTTGCTGAATCGAAAGCGGTCCAGGTCCACGGTCGTCTGAACGGTCCCTTTTCCATGGGTGCGCGGGTTACCCACAATGATAGCCCGGCCATAATCCTGCAGGGCCGCGGCAAATATCTCAGACGCTGAAGCGGAAAACTGATCGATCATCACCAGCAGCGGGCCCCGGTAAAGAATGCCGGAATCCGGATCGACTTCTTTGGCCACCTTGCCGGCCCGGTCTCGTACCTGCACTATCGGGCCTTCTTCGTTGAAAAGCCCGGCCATCTTGATCGAGTCGGGCAGCGAGCCGCCGCCGTTGCCTCGGAGGTCGATGATGATCCCGTCCACCTTATCCTTCTTCAGTTTCTCAACGAGCTTTTTCACGTCTGTAGCACAGGAGCGTGTGTTCGGCAGTTTCGAGCTGAAGTCCCTGTAAAAAGAAGGCAGTTTGATAAAGCCAAAGCGATTTCTTTTGCCGTTCGCCTCAATATCAAACACTGCAGATTTGGCGGACTGCTCCTCCAGTTTCACTTCGTCTCGTTTGATATCGATGATGCGGCGCACACTCTCGTCTGCTGCATTTGCTGGCTTGACCGTCAATTTCACGATCGTGTTCTTCTTGCCGCGAATGAGCTGGACCACTTCATCGAGATCCATATCGACCACGTTCGTCGCCTCCTTATCGCCCTGCGCTACTTCGATAATCAGGTCTTCCGGCTGCAAACGGCCGTCCCGCTCTGCCGGGCCGCCTGGGATAATCCGAACGACTTTGGTATAGCCGTCGCGGGACTGCAGAGCGGCACCGATGCCTTCGAACTTCAGCTTCATCTGGATATTGAAATTAGCCACTTCGGAAGGCGAAAAGTGCGTGCTGTGAGGGTCAAAGACCTCGGCCACGGTGTCTACAAAAAAGTCGACCATCTTTGGGGCTCGGGTTTTCAGAGCGAAGCGCTCCACCCGTTCGTAGCGCTTCATCAACTGTTCGTGAATCTCTTTCATGATCTGCTCTTTGCTTTTCTTCTTTTTCGCGTGTTTGTTCGCCCGGTCTTTGACGATCTTTCTCGACAGGACCTGGAACTTGAGGAGCTTGAACCAGCGTTCATCGAGATCTTCTGTGCTTCGGACAAAATCCCTCTTGTCGCCGTCCAACTCAAACATCTCCTTCTTTGTGAAATCCATTGGCCGTTTCAGCAGTTCGGGCAGCTTGGCCATCCGTTCCTTCACCCGCTTCACGTAGATGTCTCGCAGCTTGTATACAAAGGTCAGATCGCCTCGCTCAATCCCGTCATCGAGGGTGAGTTCCCACGCCCTGAAACGAGTGTAGTCCTTTAGTAGAAAGAATTTCTTTTCCGAATCGAGGGCCTTGAAGACCTCCACAAAAATCTTCTTGGAAATGTCGTTGTTCAACTCCAGATGGTTGTAGTGATATTTTTCAAGGACGGTGACAATCTGGCTGGCGAGCTGGCCTTCACGGCGCTTTGCGTCTTCTGTGAGACTGTCCTGCGCGATGCTGGCTGAGAGGGTGATGGACAGAAAAGCCAGAAATTTGAGGCAGTTTTTCATGGGTTTCTCCAAAAGTAAATGCAACTGCGCCGCGGGCAGTTGAGCCGCCTGTCGATCTGCAAGGCGGTGAATCGAGGGAGTTTAAAGAATCAGCGAATCAAATGCGAATGTCAGGAATCCTTAATTCCCCTGACGACACTATACCCCCTGCGGGTAGTGATCTCGGCATTTCCAAACATTTTTTCAAACATCTCAACATGCGGAGCGGGACTCTTAGTCACAAGTTGAAGCGTGCCCGATGGGTTCAGGAGCTCGTGCGAACGGCGGATGAACAGGTCCGAAATGCTGTAGTTTGAAAAGTAAGGGGGATTGGCCAGCACCCGGTCAAACCGCCGGTCACCGGCATCGACCGTGGCAGTCAGTATGACTTCCCCGTTGGTAGCTTTGTTCAAAGAAAGGTTCTCATTTGCCAGCGCAGCCGCCCTGGCATTGGAGTCCAACAGCGTCACCTTTCCGTTCATCTGCGCGGCCATAATCACACCGACCGAGCCGTATCCACAACCGAGATCGAGGAGGGAGTCTCCCGGATTGAATTCCGCCACATCGAGGAGGGCTCGGGCTCCGTCGTCGAACTTGGCGTGGCTGAAAACGCCGGGCCGGGTCTGGAACTCAAACTCTCTGTTCTGAAAACGCGTCTGAATAGTGCAGCGGTAGCCCCGGCGTTTGAACTTCTGCGCCCCCTTTCGCCGGCATAAATACAGCCGACCGGCGCGGTTCTTTTCTTCGAGCTTCACTCCTCCAAAGACACGCTGAAGCTCCTGCGCGAGTTTCGAATCGCGAGGGTTGTCTGTGGCCACCAGTAAGTTCCCGCCCGGGGCCAGTGCGGAGAAGGTTTGTTCGAGGATGTCCCTCGCCAATTGCCATTCGGTGTTCTGATGAAACGCAAAAAAGGCGGAATCGAATGGGCCAACAGGTAAATCGGCATCAAGAACGATGTCGACCCCCGGCACCGCATTTGACTCAAGAGTGTCACGGGCCGTATCCGTGTGAAACGCGTCGAGATGGAAGAAGGTGACCTCGCCCTCGGACTGCAGTGCCTTACAGGCCATCGCGATCAGCGGCTCGGAAGACAGGCCGGTCAACACGCGGCCTTTCTGCACTGAGGGCAGAGCGTTGATGAGCATGCGGTCCGTCACAGGTGGTGTGCGGTGCGCAAAGATGGTGAGCTCGCCATCAAGCAGCCTGGTTTCGCGGTGCGCCTTTCTCCTCGATCCGATTCGAATGATCTGTGGCATGCGGGAATTCCGGCGCGCTATCTCTCAGAGCTTCCGGGACGATTCTGCTCCGTCTGCTTCAGAACTCTTTGGATGGATTTAAGATTCTCTTCAATCAATTCACGGCCGTGCTTGACAAGCAGATCGAGTTCCTTCTTTTTCAGCTTGACCTTGAACAAGTTCATTTCGTCAATCTTCTTATCTGTGATCGTCATATGGATGAATCGGTCGCCGAGCCGTTCTTTCGTGTATGTCTCGAGAAGAGATCGATACCGCCGCCGGGTAATCGGGATTACTTTACTGCCTCCTGGCGCAAAAAAAGTGTATCCCTCCTTTGTCAATACCGAGCGTGAAGAATCTACCGCGACAATCACATCACACTTGCGCACCAGAAGAGGCTCTAAACCGGCGTTGTCAAAAATACCACCATCGATAAGGCGGATCGTCTTTGTATCCCGCTTTCCTTTCTTGCTGACCCCCTGGTTTACGGCCTTGATCTTATGTGAGCTGAAGAGCGTCGGTACCGCGGACGATGCCGCTACAGCATGGGAGACCTGGATCTCGTGCAATTGTGAAGGGCTGACCATGTATTGGGGAAGCTGCCCGTTTTCGACAAGGTTTTCATCGGAAGCTCCGTCTCGAGTGAAAACGAACAGGCTGGCGTTTTCTACATTCACGGTATTGATCAGAAGGAAAGGCTGCTCGCATAACTCAGTGATTCTCTTGTTCCCAAAGAACACCTGATCCAATGCCTCAGCAAAGCCGATGACGCGCGTATCTTCTTTATCGTTGAAAAGCTTCTTTGGATTCAGGGCCTTGCCCAGAGAAGTGGTCAGCAGATTCTTGCTCAGCTTAGGCCCGAATTCTTTCAAAGGCAGGCCGAGGCAATAATAAGAACCAACAATACTGCCGCCGGACACGGCGGAGATGAAGTCAATCCTCTTCAGTAGTCCCCGCTCCTCCAGCTCGAGCATGGCCCCATAACTGACTCCCGTCGAACGCAGCCCGCCGCCTGATAGTGCCAGCCCAACGACTAATCCGTCGCCGGTTCTGTCCAGAGCCCTTTCCGCCGAGATTTCGCCCAGCGGGAGGAACAGTAGAACGATAACGAATCTCATAGGACACTCTTTGTACGCAGCCTGAACATAGCAGTGCTTAACCTAACAGAAGCTTCCCTCTTTGAAACACGGTTTGGAGAATGGCCGAAACCCCACCTCAAATTGAAAAGAAAAGACGGGGGCAGAAATCCCTGGTGTGGCTGGTTCTTGCTGCGGCGGGGGCAGAGGGGTTTTCGTTCCATCTGCTGCAATACGCTTTTCTGAACGATTCGTCTCTCGCCGGCGCTCCAATAATCGATCTTCCTGTCTTCTGTGGCGCGGGCGCGGTTCTGCTGGTTTGGTTTCTGCAGATTCGATGGAAGTGCAGCCGGGAGGACATTCAGCGGACCCAGGCTGTAACCGTTTCAGCCAAGGCGTGGTTTCCAGTGCTTCTGCTGTGGATACCCGTACTCCAATGGCTTGGTGGCGCCGAGAAATCCTCGGTCTACTGGTACTTCGGATTTATGATGACGAATGCAATCTCGATGGGTGCGGCCCTTTCGCCGATCCTTCAGGTGTGCACTAAACGACCCACAATCATCCTCTGGTCCGCTGTCGCCGCATTCACGATTATCTTTTCCTGGATCTGCTTTCATCTCTACTGGCATCTTCAGTGGGGATACCCGGACAGCGGGTTCTACGCTGAGGCATTTCAGCAGACCCTGCGCGGCCGATTCATGCATAACAACACCTGGACTTTTGCGAACCTTCTGGGAGATCATTTCTCACCAATTGTTCTCCTGTTGTTGCCCTTTTATGCATTATTTCCGAGACACGAGACATTAATGGTCCTCCATGCTGCGGGTATTGCACTTGCCGCCGTTCCCATTTACCTGATAGGCCGAAAAGCTACGCCGGCGAGCGCGTATACTGGACTGGCCCTCGCGTTGGCCTGGTTGTTTTATCCGCCGGTCCAGATGCAGGTAACGAATCATACTTACGGAATGAAGATGCCCAGCTTTGCCATGGCTTTCATTTTGTGGGCGGCCTATTTTGTATTAGTAAAAAAGCGGATCGGCACGATCGGATTCTGCCTGCTGGCTCTGTGCTGCGAAGAAAGCGTGGCGCCGGTCGTGGCTATGTTTGGGCTGGGACTGTTCTTCTATGGGGACAGAAAAGCTGGGGCAGGCATTTTTGCAGGAACGCTGATTTGGTTTTTTGCAGCAACGCAGTGGATTATGCCGGCAATCAGGGGCAGTGAGATTCTGCAGACGGGGCTATTTTACGATCATATGGGAAAAACAATGCTGGAGGTGATTATGTACATGATAAGTCACCCGGTTAAGACGGCACTGATGGTTTTCCGCTATCCTGTAATCTTCTTCTTAATGCATCTCATACTTCCTCTCATCCTTTCGCCGCTTATAAGATGGAGGTACCTGGCAATTGTTCTACCTACATTTATTCTCCTATGTACCAGTAAGCAACCGGCATTTGTAGACTACGAGTTCCAGTACAAAGCGACATTACTGCCTATTCTATTCCTGGCCTGCTTGAGCGCTGTGTCAGCGCCCCCTGAGTGGCTGAAAGGGAAGCTGAAGGACTGGCTTGGTGTCACTGATGAAACGCCGGCCCTCGCTTCTATCGTGTTCTTCGGGTGTGCAATTAGTTGTATATTCTTCGGGAATCTACCTTTCTCATGGGGGAAACCGGGCATAGGGCAACACCAGCGCGCAGTGAGCCCTGTTGTAGAAAAAGTAAAACAATTAGTTCCACTCGAGACAGATGTCTTTGCCACTGAAAGACTGGCTTCACACCTGACGGATCGAAGAAACCTATACCGCTTTCAGGCCATTGGCCGCTCTGAATTTGACTATGCTGTCTTTGATTTCCTCAGTGACTGGCCTCCTTTGCGCGAGGTCTATGAACTGCGCAGAGAATTAGTGCAAGGGGAGTTTGTACCAATCCTCGTGGAAGAAGGAATAGTCGTCTTAGAGGAGGGCGGCAGCATGCCTCCTGAACTCAACCGCTTTGGGAAGACCTCCGACGCCCCGCCTCGAATGAAGATCGAATTTGACGAGATTATTCGTGCTGGAATCGGGCAGGCCGCGATTTCTGATTCCGAAATCCGCATTCTTGTGGTCTGGGAGGCTGTCTCTCGTCCACCACATGATTACACCGTCGAAGTTGAACTAGTGACACCTGACGGCCTGATTGGCAAGCGTTTCGACCTGTGTGGTGGGATCTGGCCGAGCTCATTGTGGAAACCCGGCAAGAGATACGGGGACGAGTTCCTGTTCCAAGTTTCGCCGACGGAGATCCAGGGAATTCAGATGCGCTTGATGCCGCCGCATTATGTAAAGGACGGGAAAGTAATTTCAGGACGTTTCTGATATCAGACCACGATTCCGTGTTCTCCCAATGAGTGTGATACGACAGTCTCAATCTGCGTGGTACGCGTATCGGCATAATACGCATTACTCATTCCATATACTCCTTCCTTTCTTTTCTGTTATTCTCTCGCTGCTTCAGGTTGTTTCACCGGAAGGAGGGTCTAATTGTGAGCATTTTAGTTCTGATTGTCGGGGCGGTTCTGTTGTTACTTATCGCAGGTGGCTGTGTTGCTGCATTTGCTGCCTTTACTAAGAACTCGGGGGGAGGCGGGCCGGCCATTGGGATTGCGGTGGGATGCGGCGCGTTGGGCATCCTTGGACTGCTGGTCTTAGGTGGGGCCTTTTTTTCACGAGCGCCAGGGCACCCGTTGCAGTACAGATGGCTGCCCCTATGGGTCAGACGGTGGAGGTCTCCCCTCCGGGCGTCGCTGGTGGAGGCCCCGCGCCGGCCATTCCTGAACGGGAGGCGGAACAGACAGGTGTCCCGGTCAAACTTTTACTCAAAGTGCCAGGCGACGGCGGGCTTCAGTTGACCATAAAAAACCTGACTTCGGGGCCGATCAGCCCATTGACACTCCAGGGGAACAGCCCTTCCTGGTTCCTGGTGCATGCTTCCAAAGGGACGAAATCGGAGATCGAGCAATGGGAGTCTCCCAATCTCCTCGTGACACCAGGAGAAAGCCAGGCTTTCAAGATCAGCGATCCGCTGGATGACCTCGGTCTGGCAGAGGGCGATAAAGTTCTGGTGTCGTTCGAACAGAATATGGGTGACGTGCAGATGAGCGTAAAAAGTAACGCGGTGCAGCCGAAGTAGCTCCCATTACGACGGCTGCGGAAACGGCGGCCAGTGGCTGCCACGCTGGCCAGAGAGACCGCGGTTGGGGCCAGGCTGAAATTCCTGGTCGGGCAGACCGACCAGTTCCCCGTCTTTCACCCACTCCTCGTCCCCTCCATAGAGTTCCTGGATGAGCTTGGATTTTAATTCGGCGATGATGTCCTGATGTGCGGCACTGTGGAGGAGGTCATAGAGTTCCTGCGGGTCGTTCTCCACATCGAAGAGCTGAACAACATTCCCGACCGGATAATAGATGAGCTTGTAAGAGTGAGAGCGGATCATCCGGCTGGCACCCTCGCACGCACCGCATTCGCCGTAAAGAGATTCCCGCTCTTCACCGACCATGGACTGTCCTTCAACCGTTTTTGGGATTTCGATACCGGCCAAATCGAGCAGCGTCGGCATGACGTCCTGCCAGCCGACGATGCGATGCTCAACGCGATGATGCCCGACGCGCTCATCCCCCGCGACGCCCATCAACAGCATGGGGACGTTCGCCGAGTCTTCATAGAACACTCGCTTGGCCCACATGCCGTGATTGCCGAGCATGTCCCCATGATCGGAGGTAAACATGAGGATTGTGCTATCGAGGAGTCCTTCTTCCCTGAGCGTTCCGATGACCACCCTGAGCTGGTGGTCGATGTGTGTGCACATAGCATAAAACGCGCGGCGCGCCTGCGCGATTTCGTGCGGCCGCCTCGGGTCTGAATCACGTGTCTGAGATTTGAGGCGGTAGGGCAGGGCATCGAAATCTTGCGACCACTCACCAAAGTTCGGTTCACCGGGGTCGAGATCGCTATACATATCCATATAGCACTGGAGCGGCGCCAGCGGTGGATGCGGATGGCAGTATGAGAGATACCAGAAGCCTGCCTTTCCAGGCTCGCGGCGCTGGATCGTCCTGGCCATCTGCTGGGTGGTCCAGTTGGTGACGTGAAGCTCTTCGGGCAGGTTCCATGGCCGGTTGAGGTATTCGTTATTGCACATGCCGTGGGCGAATTGTTTCCCCGCGTACCCCTGGTCCCCAAGGAAGAGCTCATAATCATCCACGAAGCCAAACTGCAACCGTCCCTCTTCAGCGAGTATCACATCATCAAACCCGATTCGGGAACGCTGCGGGGCGACATGCAGCTTGCCGACGGCGTACGCCTGGTAGCCCGCGTTCCGAAAGGTCTGGGCCATCGTCTGAAGTCGTGCGGGCGCGGGTTGATCCTGGAACGTGCGGTCCCCATGAGTCCGGCAGCTCGTGCCGGTCATCAGCGTCTTGCGGGCGGGTATGCAGACCGGGCATTCGCTGTAAGCGTTGACGAAGCGAGTGCCGTTGCGAGCGATCTGATCGAGCGTGGGCGTGAGGATGGTCGGATGCCCGGCTTCGCCCAGAAGGGACGCGGGCCAGTGGTCGGTACAGATGAGGAGGACGTTTGGTTGGTCGGACATGGGGGAGGAATAGTGAGTAATGAGTAATGCGTAATGGGCTCCGGTTTCGGAATTCTGAATCCTGAATCCTGCTGAATCCTGAATCTTCAACAATCCTCAGTCTCTCAAAAGACTCTCTGCATGCATCCTCAGTCCCTCCTGAATCGAGGTCGCCGGTACCTTCAATCCCGATTCGTGGAGGCGGGTAAGATCGTAGATGCGATGGCAGATGAACGCGTCTTTTTCCGGGTTTTCTTTCAGGTATTCATCCACCGAGATTTCTTCAAAATTCGTTTCGACTCCCAGAACGTCGCCAATGATCTCGTAGTACTTCTTTGATTCGATAATGTCTGGCCCAGCCGCGTTGAAGATGCTGCTTTCGCAGCTCTCGTTGTCTGCGCAACTCAGAATGAGCTCAGCAAGGTCGGGAGCAAAAATGGGCTGTTGCAGAAAGTAACCCCCGCCGACAAGCGCGAGGGATTGGCCGGCTTTCATCTTCTGAAGCAGTTCCGGGTCGCGGCTGTAATTGGGCAGACAGCCCGGCAAGGAGCCTGGGCCGTAGATGTGGCATGGACGCAGGATGGTCCACGCCATACCTCCAGTATCGCCGTTGAGAATCTCCAATTCGCACAGCCTTTTCTTGTGTCCATATGAACTGTCCGACCGATAAAGTCCATCTTCCGGCTGCGGGTGGACCCTCCCGGAAGGGGCGTAAACGAAATCCGTGGAAACGAAGACCAGGTGCCGGGCCCGATTCTTGAAACACTCGATATCCTGCTTTGCGTCTTCCGGCTCATAGCCGATGCAATCAGCCACCAGATCCCACTCGCCGCCATGGGCATCGATTGTCTGGGCGAAGGCTTCTCTATCCTTGCGATCCACAACAATTGATTGTGCGCCTTCCGGTATCTCACGCTGACCGCGCGTGACTGTGCTGACCGAGTGGCCATGCTCCAGGGCAATCCGGGCGAGCGTGCCACTGACAAAGCCGCTGCCGCCGATGATGAGAAGGTTCATAATACGTAATGAGCAATATGCGCTAGGTACGTGCCGTCTGTGGTCTCTGCTTACTCATTACTCACGCCCCGATCAACAGAACACGTTTGATTTCCCAGCCCAAATCTGGGATTAGAAGCGGCATGAAGATTCTCATCACCGGTGCCAATACACCACTTGCCACAACGATCTCTGAACGGATTTCCGCTGATCATGAGGTCGTAGCCATAGACGCGGAATCTGAACCCGCCAACGGACGGCTTCTCGATCTGAGAGAGCTGGAGGGTGAATGCGAACTTCTGGACGGCGTCGAGGTCATCCTTCATTGCGGCGTTTTGCCGTCCGATTGCGGCGATGAACAGCACGTTCTCGATTTTGCGAACCGGGGCACCTTCAATTTGCTGAATGCCGCAAAGGCGGCCGGTGTCCGCCGGTTCATTCATTTCTCCACCCTTGACTTTATGACAGACAAGGTCGACGAATACTGGGTGGACGAGCGATTCAAGCCGCGGCCCGATACCGAGGCCACGCAGTTGGCACACTTTCTCGTGGAGAAGATGGCGTATCAGTTCGCCATTGAGACACCGATCGAGGTCATCAGTCTGCGTCTGGCCAATGGGGTGCTTGAAGAAGAGACCTCCGACCAGGAGTTTGATCCGGATTGGGTCGATCTCCGTGACGTAGCCCAGGCGGCTGAAAAGGCCCTTGATTTTGAGCTCCCGGATCGCTACAGAATATTTCACATAGCCGCGAATACGTTCGAAAGCCGATGGGAAGTCGGCCATGCGGTTCAATCATTAGGATATCGGCCGGAGCACAACTTTGGAGGTGCTACCCGCCGGGATCGTGACGGAAGAATAGTGACGAATAGTTAATGGCTGATGGTTCATGCAGAGCCACCATCACCACCATCCTTTAACCATCAACCATCAACCATATCTGCAAGGGGGTCACCATGGGCGACTTAAATGTAGGCATCGTCGGACTGGGCTGGGTAGCAGGAGCGCACATCGAAACATTAAAGGCTGTCAACGGTGGGAACGTTACCGCTATCTGTTCCCGTCGCGAACATGACGAGGCAGCGCTTGAAGAGCAGTTTGGAACACCGCTCAAGGCGTATACCGATTTCGACGAGATGCTCGCGAATCCTGATATTCACATCATCGATATCTGCACACCGCATCCGCAGCATGCGGAGCAGGCGATTGCGGCCGCGAAGGCCGGCAAGCATCTGATCATTGAAAAACCGATCTGCATCACCTGGGAAGATGCCAAGGCCATGAAGGCCGCGATCGAGGAGGCGGGGGTCAAGGCATGCGTCTGTTTCGAGGTGCGGTTCAGCAAACATTTTCAGCTCGTCAAGTCTGTCATTGATGAAGGCCTTCTGGGTGAGATTCACTTCGGTGAGATCGATTACTACCACGGCATCGGGCCCTGGTATGGCCAGTTCGGCTGGAACGTCAAGAAAGATTTCGGTGGCAGTTCTCTGCTCACCGCGGGCTGCCACGCGTTGGACAGCCTGCTGATGTGCGTGGGCAGCGAGGTCGAAGAAGTGACGAGCTATGAGACTGGGTCCAAGAGCGAAATCTTCGAGCCCTACGAATACGCGACCACCAGCGTCAGTATCCTCAAATTCAAAAACGGAGCGCTCGGAAAATGCACCTCCTGCGTGGATTGCCTGCAGCCTTACTACTTCCATACACACTTGGTCGGCAGCGAAGGCAGTATGCTCGATAACCGCTTCTACTCGCACAAACTCAGCGGCATGGTCAAAGATCGCTGGAGCACCCTCGAAACTACGCTCATCGATTCCGGCGACGTCTCCGACCATCCGTACGAGCCGCAGTTCCAGGCGTTTGTGGACAGTATCAACGACGATTCAACAATGCCGCTGACTGACTTTGACACGGCCTTCGAATCTCATCGGGTGGTGTTCGCCGCCGACCTCTCAGCCGCTGAAGGCAGACCGGTGAAGCTGAGCGAATTGGAGTAACTGACTCAGTGCCCCAGCTCAACGACTTCCGCCTCAGCTACTGCACCAACGTCCACCCTTCAGAAAAACTCGACCAGATGCAATCGTCTCTGGAGGAGTTCACGCTGCCTCTGAAGAAACGGCTCTTTCCCGATCAGGAAATGGGTCTCGGTATCTGGATGGCCGCCGAGGCTGCGAGCACGCTCCATGACGACCCGGCGCAGTTGGATCACTTCAGAGAGTTCCTGTCCTCGAATGGTTTCTTTCTGTTCACGATAAACGCGTTCCCGTACGGAAATTTTCACTCCAATCGCGTCAAAGAGAAGGTCTACCTGCCCGACTGGACCGAGCAGGAACGCATCGACCACACGTGCCATGTCGCGGATGTACTGGCAAGCCTGCTGCCTGAAGGCGAGACCGGATCCATCAGTTCGCTTTCCGGCGCTTTCCGCCCGGCAAAACACGGCGAGGAAGTGTTCGAAAGTATCGCGGTCAGCATGGCCAAAGTGGTCGCGCACCTGAAACGCCTCGAGGATGAGACCGGCCAGCTCATCCAACTTGGCATCGAGCCCGAGCCCTGGACGACACTGGAACTGACATCGGACTGTATCCACCTCTTCAACGAGCACATCTATCGAGGGGGCCGGCAGAAGCTCAGTCAGGAGCTTGGCATCAGTGCGGATGATTCCGAAAGCCTGCTGCGCCGCTACCTCGGCCTCTGTTACGACTGCTGCCACCAGGCCGTGGAATTCGAAGACCTCGGAGAATCCCTTTCAGCCCTCCAGGCTGAAGGCATCCCGATCGCCAAGATGCACCTTTCCTGTGCCCTTTCGATACCTGACCCGGCGAACAATCCGGATGGCATCCGCGATTTGCTCTCGTTCGACGAGGAGCGCTACCTCCATCAGGTCGTCGCAATGGACCAAGGCCGGCGCGTCACTCTTCGCGACCTTGATGAGCTCACGCCTGAAGTGCTTGAAGTTTGGAAGGCTTACCCCGAATGGCGCTGCCACTTTCACGTCCCCATTTTCCTCGAAAAGCTCCCCAACATGGGCACCACCCGGCCGCAGCTCGAGGCAGCAATAGACCACCTGAAAATAAACGGGAGCACACACCACCTGGAGATCGAAACCTATACCTGGCTGGTCATTCCGGAAGGGGTGCGAGAGGAACTGTGTGGCGGCACACTGTCCGGCAGCCTTGAACAGGAATTTCGGTGGGTGATGGAAAGGCTGACGAATTAAGTTTCAGGTGCCGGACATTGTGGCCGCAGGCTGCTGCCAGCCTGTGAGCCGAGAGAGATTACGGAAGAACCTGGCCAGCCCAGCCCCCAATTAACTAAAACTGATACGCCTGGATGAGGTCGTCGTCCGAGCGGTTTTCGATTTCCAGGACCGCGAGCAGTCTGAAGATCTTTAACACGTTCATGAGCACTTCGGGAACGTTGAGCAGGCGGAGGCGGCATCCAATCGCGCCCAGCCGTTTCTCCGTGCGGACGAGCATGCCGATGCCCTGCGAGCTGAAGAATTTGATTCCGCCGAGATTGAGATCCACATCAAAGTCTGCCTTGTCCAGTTCGACTCTGAGTATCGAAGCAGTTTCCGAATCCACCGTGCCATTTACGGTCATGTAATCCGGTCTGACCCAATCAAGGGTGATCTCCTGGCTGGTGTTCGCGACGATCCCCAATTTGAGAGAGTTCATTTTTTCGTTTCGCTCAGCACTCTCGGGTGCAGGAAGAACAATGGTGTAGTTTCCTGCCGTATTTTCGATGAAGGCAACATTGGCGTCTCCGGCGATCTCGAGGCCAGCCTGCTTCAAAGCTTCACCTGGGGAGGTCAAGAGTTGTTCACGGAGCGAGCTGTCCCCCTGGGCCTGGGCGATCAGTTTCTTCAGGGGGTTCACTATGAATTCCGAGGACATGGAAACGCTCTTACCGGCCTCCGGAAGCACGGTGGTAATATCGGAGTTCGAGAGCTGTTTGAAATCCACGGTCGCACCATCCGGCAGTTCGACGCCGGCATCGGCCATCGCCTCTGCAGGTGATTCAAGAAGCCTGGAAAGGAGCGTCGAATCACTGCCAGCCTCGCGCAGAAGCTTGCCGAAGGGATCTTCCGGATTCCACGCGTTAACAAGATCTTTGCTGAATCGCTGTGCTGATATGAAAAGGTCGTCAGGCATGCCAGGCTCCCGAATTTATCGAAGTTTCGAAGGGTGGCTATGTACCGGATTTCAGTGAGGCGTGCAAGGGATTCAAAGATCACCGGATGTAGAGTGCGTCGATCAAAAAGTCTGCTTTCTTGTCAGCGCATTCAAATTTCAGATGTATCTCTTTGATGGCCTCTTTACTGCCCAGAACTGAGGTGTATCTGCCGCTGTCGCCCCTTTCGGTGAATCGTCGGCCAGTGAGGTCAAAGCTCACCGGGGTACTCCATTGGCCTCCCGGAACAGATTGGGGCCGAGAGACAAGCGTCCGGCTGGATGTGCTCAAAAGGACTCTACAGGTCACCTCCTCTCCCTGGTGAAACAGGTGGAAGGAGAGCCGCTTGTTTCTGCCCCGAGGAACACTCCTTTTTAGAGAGAGCATCAGCTCGCGGTTCTTCCTGCTTTGGAATGAGTGCGTGACGGAGAGCACTTTCCCGCCGGCCGCGGAAGGCAACGATCGAAGTTGGGGAGGGCGGTCCGGCTTATCCTCGGCCTGGGCGGTCCAGTTGGGCTTGGATTCGAGTCCATCGCGTTTGTTTGGAGCTGCCGCGTCTGTGTAGAAAGGATAGCGATGGGCAGGCCCCCAGTTCCCGGCCTTGTCCCGGGCTCGAACGCTGAAAAAACGGAGGCCGGTTTTCTTTGCCACCGGCAATTTTACGAGACCTGCGGCGGAGCGAATCTTCGGCGCTGGCATTGACGCAGAAGAGGAATCCAAAGTCCACGCCAAGCCCGCAATGCCGGATGGATCTGTCGCGTGGACGCTGAATCTCGGCTCCGGTGTGCCACTGCCGGTCAGGATGAAATTATCAATATAGTATTCGCTTCCTTTCGCGTTCCAGAGATTGCTCCAGTTGCCGAACGCAAACTGGCCGACCGTGTGGGCTTTGGTTTCGGGGTCAGCATCTTTCAGGATGTCATGAAGATTGAAGATCGCGTGGTGCCATTTGCCATCCGCAACGATCCCGGGAATTTCGCCGATCTTGTCATATCCGTCAGGGTCCTGGGTCAACGAAATGCATCGGTATTTACTGTTGGCATAAACGCGTAATAGGATTCTCAGACCGGGCGGGAATTTATAATCAAACGCGACAATGGGATTCGGAGCGACCGGGACATTCTTCTTCAACTGGAGGTAAACGCCGGACTCATCCCAGGTATCAGCAATCGTCGCTTTCAGGCAATTGTCCTGGCGATCCTCATCCCGGGAAATGGCAATGCGTGCCCCTGATTGTCCGAGCGGCTTCCAATCGCCAAAATCCTGAGTAAAGCTCGTGAATGATTGCACCAGGTTGCCTTCGCCTTCGATGGCCAGGTCGACCGGGCCGTCCTGATCTTTCTTAAAATCCAGCACCCAACTCCAGGAAGCGGGCTCGGACCCGTTACCTGCAAAGTCCTTCGCCGGATCGAGCTCGAAACTGAGTCTGCTCTTGTCATCAGGGTCAGGGAACAGACCTGCCCCGGCCCAGTCGTAGGTCAACACGCCCGTCTCCGCATCGAATTCAGTGTGCTCTGATTCGAGCGAAACAGGTAAACCGTTCAACTTCAGTTGAATGGAACGCGGGTCGATGCCGGAGCCCTTTTCATGAAAGTGAAGCTTGATTTCCGGACTTGCCGTTTTGCTGCCCTGCGCGGGAAAGACCTCCTCGAGTCTGGGAGGAGTATTATCGACGAGGTAGCGAATATGCGTCGCACGGCCCCAGTTGCCGACGGTGTCCTGTGCACGGACATGGAAAAACAAGTCGCCTTCAGGCAGGTCTTCGAATGTGCTGTAAGGCTCCGTGGAATCGACTTTGGTATCCGGGTCATCGGTTGCCCTTTTGCTCCAGGAATAGCTGTAGCCCCCGATGCCACTGATGTCTTCCGCTCCCCAGCGAAGCCTCAATCCGCCATTTGAGCTGACGGCCTGGACGAGCGAAAAATTATCCAATTGCAGATTTGCACCGGGAACATTCCCCCGGTGCCCGAAATCGCCGAGCACGAATTGCGAAATCGTGCTCGCATTCAGTTCGAAGTTTCTGAGATAGACGCCGACGACTTTTCTGAGGTCGACCTCCGCACGATGCCACCGCTTGTCCGCAACGACATCAATCTTGCCAACGAACTCGAGACCGTCGTCACTGTCTGTGAATCCCATATATTTGTTCCCGCCCCGTGTCTGGAACTGAAAATCAGCCTTCAGGTTCCCATCGGTTCGATAATCAAAAGTGAGAAAAGGATACCGACCGAGATTGAATTGCCCTCGATGGAGCAGAATGCCGGAATATCCAGCAAGCTGTTCGTTAATGATGTTCAGGAATTGCCGGCCTTCCTGCTCTTGCCTTTTCAGCGTAATCCCCCTCTGAGCATAAGGGAGAATCTTGCCGAATCCCTCTTCAAAATCCTCATCGAGAATACGTGCCTCCAGGCGCACGGGTGAGGGTGGCGTTTTATCCAGGGACGGATCAAAAATAAGAGTCAGGGGAAAATTTCTGTAAAGCTCTTTGTTCACCTTCCTTTTGCGTTGCGAGGTTCTCCACCACTTGGTCGGGGTCCGAAGAGCTGCGGGCAACAACGTATCGGCGAAACTGATTTCAAGGGATACTTCCTCGTCTTTCTTCAGATCAACGCTGGTGTTCTCGAGATTAAATCTGAGCACGCGATGGCGTGCATCGTAATCAAGATTCCCGGGCGCGAGCTCTTGATGCTTAATAACAACACTTACCGTTGAGAGCAGTGGATCGATGATGGAGTCTTTCTCAAAAAAGATCTTTACCTCTCCTCCGCCCCATTTCGCCCCATCCTTCGGCTTCGTTCGCAACATCTTGAGCGGGCCGGAAACTAGCAAGGGGTAGTGGACCGGTGGTGTCCATTTTCCATTTTGAGTCTTCATCGAAACATGAAAGAACCAATTGCCAGGCGTCAGGCCTTTCTGTTGGACCCTCAGACTTTTGCAGTCTTTACCGAGTGCCTGAGTTTTATCGGGAAGGACCTTCAAGCTGCCTTTAGCACTGATTGGATGAGTTTTCGGGCTGTTATCAAGAATGTAGCAAAACTCCTGCACGTCTTTTGATTCTGTTCGGGCTGTCAAATCAAGATCAGGGCCACCAGCGGTTTCAAGGCGAAAATTGTCGATATGGTACGCCGCTCCGGCCATGTTCCCGCCAAATCCGGCCTGGATGTAACCCTCATGGAATTGGCCCAGCCTCATGGCTTGGAGGGTAAGCTGTGCGTTTTCCGGAAAACGCTCCTTCATCGCAAGCCCCAGATGGATCCGTGCCGTGTGCCAGTTCCCATCAGCTACTGCGTTGAAGTCCCCCGCCATCCTTTCCTTTGCACTCGTCCTTCCCGATCCGGTCAATCGAATAAAATAAAATCCATCCTTGCCTTTCAGTTGAAAATAAAGATTCACAAGGACGCCGCTAGGAATGCGGTAATCAAAACTTAAAGCTACTATTTTCGAGACGTCCAAATCCTGCACTGGTGCAACGACCCCGGAATCGCCGCCAGGGTGCTTGTTGACTAATTTTAGGCTGCCGGCGCCTTCTGCCTTAATTTCTTTGTCAATTGAAAGCAGTGCGCTCTGTTCAGAGTCAGTGACACTCCAGTCAGTAAAGTGTTTATCAAATGATTGTTCGAGAAATGGATGAGTAAGGGATGTGATTTCGATTGGATAAGTTTCTGTCGAAGCCTTATCAATTAGGCTGTCTAGTTCGGAGCGAAGGCTTACGCGCGCTTTCGGTTTTATTGCTTTTTCGTAAGAGATCTTTGCCCGCGCAACGACGATGCTGTTGTTTTGTGTCCACAGAGCAATGTGCTTTCCTGGAGGTGGCTCTTCATCCTCAAATGACATCACTTTTACATTATCAAAGAAGAACCCGATGCGATTTTCGCGGCGGCGAAGTTTCAGAAAATACCATGCGCCGTGAACCGGTCTCCCGCCCGGATCCCAAGGCACCTTAATTACCCTCGCCCTGGGCCGCCCGTCTCGAACGCGTGGGATCATCTCACGCTCTGTTTGAGCAACTACTATGTTCTTTCGGTAAATAAGCGATTGCTTTTCGGACCAGTATGGATCCCAGGCGGCCAGCACAAGCGCGTACCCACTGAACATGTTCTGGCCGTCGCCGCAGAAGGATAAATTGATATCTCCCACTCTGGGATAAATGCCGCCCGCGCCTTCTCTCAACTCCTGTCGCATGCGCATGCCTGCAAAGCATTCGATGGTGAAATCGCCTTCAAACTCGTGCTTGTTCCACAATGCAGCAAGGCCCTTGCTGCGCCCGTTCATGTGGGACCATCTGGGATCACATGAAAACCGATTGATGACCTCCCACGTTCCGACTCTTTCCCAGTCGGCGGGGGCCTGTTCGAACATATAGTCTTTTACCTGGTCTCGGAGCACCTGCACTTTTGCGAAGTCTGTATGACTGTGGAGAACTGTTCCGAGAGTGACTCCCTTCGACGGTTCAGGCTCATTTACTGACAGCAGCTCTTCATTATTTAAAGTGACCCAGATTAGATTTCCGGCGACATTCAATTCCAACTTGCCCCAGTTAGTTTCCTCTTTCCTGCCAAGCTTTTTCTTTTTAGTTTTCGGTCTGACCTTACGGATGGCCTGTTTTAACAGCCTCTGTTTTCTGTAAAGCGCGAGCTTGCACGATTTTTTTGCAGTATTTGTCGAAATCCGGAGTTCATATCCCTCGCCGGGTTCAGTCGCGTCTGCACCAAAGAAATAGGTTGCGTCACCAACAATGGGCATGTCGACGCGGAAATCACCATAAATATCCCCCTTGTAAATATAGGTGGCTGGCAGCCGGCGGCTTTGCGATTGACCTGCAGGCCACCATTCCCACCTGGGCGATGCCCAGCCGGCCATATAGGGATCCTGAGAAAATATCGAACGCCTGACTTTTTTCTCAATATCGCGCTCGTAGGACCCGAAAAGAGTCAGATCCCGGTATCGGCATTTTCCGTGACTGGTAATTGCCAGTTTCCCTGCTCCTGCGGGTACCTGCCGTGCCACCAGTTGTCCGTCAAGAATGATTCTCAGCTCATTGTTCTTGTGATTTAGAAAGAGGCGGCGCCATTGGCCTGGCTGCAGTCGAGCGTGCACATCCTGTGTGCTTGTGCGGCCCTGCAGCTTGCCAGATGTATCTGTGTTGAGTTGGAGAACAGTATCTCCAACCTGGATGGCGACCGAGTCGTTGTTACCAATGGCCTGAACACTCAGTTCGCAGTTGCCGCCGGTCCATGATTCGTCGAGGTACCGTGTTCCGTCTGTTCCTTCAAGAATCCAGGCATCCTGGTCTTTAACTATATTCCAGTCGCCTGACGTGGTTCGCGTGCAGGACTCCAGCAGCTTTTTTGTATCCAGCGTCAGTGAGGGATCCGATTCCACCAGGAAATCATCAAAATAAGCCCGGGCCTTTGTTGAATAGAGTCCGACTTTGCCGCCCACCGCATCGGGCCTTTCAGAACTGAAGAGCTGCGTATCGTCAACACCCGCGATAACCCGCCCGCCTCTGATTGCCAGTTGCAGGCGGTACCAATTGCCTGCGCGGCCCTTCACGTATCGGATGCCAAGCGATTCCTCGCCCTTGGGAGACCTCTGAATCAGTTCGAGTTTGCCGGGATGCCTCATATCGAGCAGTAATGCGTAGCGCAAGAGAAAGTAATTCTCAGGGCCTCGATAGCCGGCCACGAGTCCGACTTCTCCGCCGTCCGTTTTGGCGGAAACCTCGGTTCGATAATCTTCCCAGAACCAATGCCCTGCAGTCACCAGAGAGTTTTCCGGTGTCAGACTGGAAAGGGAGAATGGATTGGCGCTCCTTTGGGCTTCGGGCTGATTACCCGGGCGAACGTTGGCAAACTTCCTTTCCCGGACCTGCTCGAGGATTGAGTGGCGCTGCCATTCGCCGAGGGCCACGTTCCACTGGCCGAGATCTTTCACGCTCTCATTTGTGCCCATGAAATCGTCACGAAATGAAATTCCTGAAAGAGGTTGATACCGAACCTTTTGAATGTGATTGGTGCTGCCTGCTCGGGTCAGCAGTTTTCCGCGGAAGAACCGGTTATTCGCGGCCCAGGACGCGTAACGGCCGTTTACCAGCACGGACACGGAATGGGGCTGCCTGCGGATCTCGATGTTCGCTTCGTCTGCGAGAGCAACGGGCCTCTTATCCAGAACGGTTCGCGTTCCGCCGTGATTAGATTCCAGTGTGCCGTTTCCGTTATCCAGTCTGAAGCTGTAATAGTCAGTCGTCCCACTGCAGGCGAATATGAGCTCAGCCTTTTCCGAAGGTGCTGCCAAAGCGATCGAGAAAACGTAATGGTCGTGCCGGGCGTCTCCTATTAGCTGGAATGTGTTCCCGTCAATCTCCAAAGTCTCTGCCGTGCTCAGAGAGCCAAGGCTGAGAGAAATCAGGTAAAAGAGAAGAGCCATTCCGGGAATGCTCTTGATTGAGAATCGGGTCATGGATTAGGCTGAGAGACCTTGGACTGTTTTCGATCTCGCCGCGGAGCGTCGAGACCGCAGTATTATGCCTTCTGGCCACCCTTTAACTGCAAATGGAATTGAACTTTCTTGACAGGCTGGAAAAGAGGCTTGGGACTTTCGCTATCCCTCATCTCACTTTTGTGCTGGTAATGGGGCAACTGTGCATATTTGTATTTGGGCATGTGGATGCCCGGATACTGGACCTGCTCAACTTCGATCCCGTGCTGTTTCAAAGTGGAGAGGTCTGGCGGATTGTAACCTTCCTTTTCATTCCGCCGAGCATGCATCCGATCAGCGCCTTCTTCGGCCTGTACCTGTTCTACCTGATGGGCGGGGCCCTGGAAGCCGAGTGGGGCTATTTCAGGTACAACATTTATATCTTTACCGGCAGTCTGGCGACTGTCATTTCGGCATTTCTTGCTCAGGATGCTGTCGTCACCAACGCATACATTGGCGGTTCTGTCTTTCTGGCCTTTGCCTATCTGTATCCGAATTTCGAGATCCTCCTTTTCTTCATCCTGCCGATAAAGGTCCGGTACCTGGCGATGTTTACCTGGATCATTTACGGCTTCTCGTTCGTTACCGGGGATTGGATGACCAGGTTCCTGGTCTTTGCCTCCGTGAGTAATTTCTTCCTGTTTTTTGGCAAACGCATCCTCGGCCGGATGCGGCAGTCACAGCGCAAGATGAGCAGGGATGTCAAGCATCTCAAGAACAAGATGCAGCCCTTCCACATCTGCCAATCCTGCAAGAAAACGGAACGGACAGACCCGGAAGAAGATTTCAGGGTCTGCCCGGAATGCGCCGGCGGAGAGGAGTACTGTCAGGAGCATATTTTTGATCACGAACACGTGACGGAGGCGCGCGGCCATTTTATGTAGTTTGGGTCAGACTTGCCGCGGAGCGTCAAGACCACGAACAAACTTGCCGCGGAGCGTCAAGACCACGAACGAACTTGCCGCGGAGCTGGCCGGCGTATGTTTGAAAAGGCCGCGGGCACCAGTATAGTTCCGCCCGTCCCATCCGGGACGAATTTTCGATTGGAGAGATGCCAGAGCGGCTGAATGGGCCGGTCTCGAAAACCGGTGTGGCTTCATTGTCACCGAGGGTTCGAATCCCTCTCTCTCCGCCATTTTTTAGAACGCCTCCAGTGGGACAAGTTTGAAGTTGCGGAAATATCCCATGGATTCCGCGGCCCACTGGATCGCAAAGCCACCATACAGGAGGGGAGACGTCCCCTCTTTTTTTACGCCGTCGTTAATCTGGATCTGGAAATTGTTGTTGAATTGAATCTTCAATGTTCCGCCAATTGCCTGGACGTTCAGGTGATGTTCCTTATCCAGAAACGCGGGGAATTTTCCTTTACCGAGGGCCACTTTGCGGCCCCGTGCTTCTGGCAGGCCGCGCATTCTCCGGATGTTGTGCAGGCGATGGAACTCCTATTCTCCGCTTTGAAGGAATGACAGCCGGTACGCGGTGAGCCCTTGCTCCAGCCAGTTCTCCCGCAGGTTCTGGACACGGAACAGGAAATGAACGCCGGCCGATTCTTCCGGCATGTTATGCTGATTCAATTCGGGGCTGGCCTGCTTCACCAGAAAATCGAAATCCATGACGAAGTCCTTCCACGACCGGTCGCCTAGATGAGTAGACAGCAGGGGACCGCGTCCATTGACCCCATAGGAAAAGCCCTCTCGAGCTTTCGGCACTGTATGGAGACCGTCCTGAATCTTGAATTTCGTCCGACCGGCCGACCACACGTAATCGTCTAGCTTTATTCGCGGCGCGGTCGAATAGTTCATCATCGTTTCGATCTCCTCGCCGGTAAGTGAGCGGTTGTGGATTCGGATATCGTCGAGTTGGCCATCGAATTGATTCTGGGCCTGCCAGCTCAATGCTCCGATTGCCAGGCGATCATGCTTGTACGGCTGAAGATAAGTGGTGCGAGCTTGCGTGCTGTACTGCCCGGCCGACTTAGCATTGACAAAGAAGTGGACCCGCCCTCTGAGGAAGGTTACGGCGACATGGGTCCATTCATCCACAGGGATATTTCCCTGGTGTGAAAACCCCGACACCTGGCGTGGCTTGTTACCCATCAGCCTGAGACGCAGCCTCCCTTTATCGATTTCGAGAATATAGTCACCGTGGGTGGTCCCGCTGTGCCACTTGGAAAATATGTAGCGTGGGCGACCAAACTTATCATTAAAAGAGCGTGGCCTAATCCACGCGCTCAATGTGAATGCCTCATCAGTATTCAGAGTCTGTTCTGCGGGCAGCAGAATCGGCTTGCTCCCGTCATCGAGATCGAACGCGCTTTCAGGCCAACCATGCCTGTCAGATGCATAACGACTCTTTGCCGATTCAATCGGATGGTTGAGCTGGCTGCGATCGAGCGAGTGTCCATCCCCCGTCAGCCAGGCCACCAGTCCATCCTGCCAGGTCTGTTTGGGCTCTTTCTGCAGCAACGGCCGCGCAGTCTCGATCCCCAAGCCATAATTATCCCTCGGCCATTGTGCAAGGGCTCTGATTCGGTCGGCAGTCAGAATGCGGCTGTAGACGGTGACTTCATCCGCGCGGCCGACGAACTTGTGATCGCTCCAGCGGCCTATCTTCAGTGAAAACCGGGCGACCAGAGGGCCCAGTTCGCCCTCGGCCTGTTCAATGGCGGATGGCTTGCCGTCCATGAAGAAATTGACCCGCGACTCATCGTCCCAGGTAGCCGCAATGTGGTGCCACTTTTCTGCAAATGTCGGATGTTGAGTGTTACCACCGACATAGTTGTTGCCATGATTCGTGATGAACCAGAGGCCACGGCCGGCAGAGATCTGGAATCCAAAATCGATACCACGCGCGCCGATCTGTCCTTTCTGAATCCAAAACCGGTTGTCCTTGAAGAAAGGCAGCCATACCCAGGCTGCAACGGTCAGGCGCGAGAGTTTCAAGCTGGGCGCATCGCCCGCGTCAATGTAATCCCCCGGGTCAAACTTCATGCCACTGCCGTTGATGCCAGGCGCGAGGCTCGTACCGTAAAGTTTGCCGTGATTCTTCTCTCCGCTCAGGTCGATTACCTTTCCCGCTTGAATATTCTCGAAGTCATAGTGCAGAACCAGGCCCTCCTGCAATGGCTTGGGTAACGGGCGTGAAACTGAAAGGCTGAGAATCTGTTGTACCGGCAGATTCATCGCGCCTAGCCTGGAAGCTACCGGCAGAGCCTTGAGCTCCAGCTTCCCTTTCAAACGCATCGAGTTCGCAAGATCGATGACATACAACTCCTCCTCCCGACTCACAGTTCTGATGTGCCGAAAGGGAATCTCCACAGGCCCGAGCACGGTCATGAGTTTCAGCTTCCGTACGTCTTTCGGCACGCCGCGGACAAAGCCGCCGTCCTTGAGCCTTATATCCAGTTGGATAGGAGCATCGGTCCGAGCTTCCTCCCCGGGTGTATCAGTGGCAGCGCCAAGGAGAATCAAGAAAAAAAAGTGAGAGTTTGGCATGAACGATGAAAAGTGGTTCAGTCTGACCGGTGATTGACTTTCAGAATATTAACATCACAACCACTGTTCATGCATGTTTCAGGACCGAAACCTCCAACCAGTTCGTACGGCAACCTTCGGCAGTAGCCGAAGCACCACACGTGTCGCGCGCCGCACGGAAGATCAGCACAGTAGATTCTTGTAACTCAGAGAGGCACCACCATGCCCGTTGAATACGAAAATGTTGAGCTCCTTCATTCCGATGATTTTCACGAGCTTTCGAACTGGCATCACGAGGGGATCGGGCGTCTCGAGTCACTGCCCGGCGGCGGCATGCGCCTGGCGTGTCTGGGCAGCCGCCAGGGCGGCGAAGGCTGCATGGCTTTTTTCCGGCACGACCTGCCGGACCATGTGGCTTACGAATACGACCTGATCGTAAGAACCCAGGGCGGGCTCGTGATCAATTATCTCGCGATACGGGGCATCAACGGTGAGGACATGATTGCGGACATCGACGACCTCGAACCGCGCACAGGCATCATGGCGAACTACTTCAGCGCAAAGTGGGGGCTGCAGTCCTACCACGCTTCGATCAGCCGGTTCAACGACGCAGGCGAACATACGGAGACATCCAACTGGCGTCGCAATCCTGGCTGCAAACTCATTGGCCACGGCATCGACCCCTGCATGGAGATTGGCCGAAAATATCACATCCGAATCGTGAAGGATCGAGGCCATTGCCAACTCTTCGCCGATGGCAGATTCGCGCACGGTTTCATGGATCACGACCAATCATCGCCGATACCGGATACCGGCAAATTTGGCTTTCGCCTAATCGGTTCTGAGGTGGTTGCCGAGGTGTTTAACTTCCAGGTGCATCGGGTCGAGGCGAATGAATCCATTTGGAGATGCCAGGAATGAGCAGCGGTGGTCAGGCTGGTGGGTAGTGACCGTCTTTGAATGCTTCGCCAGTCTCAAATTCGCCTGCCTTAAGAATCGTCTGGTCGTCCGAACTATTCCAAGAACAATGCCTCGTATCCCTCACGATACGAGGGATACCTGAACTGGTAGCCGCTTGCTCGGAGCCGCGCGTTTGAGCAACGTTTGCTGCTGAGACGTCGTCGTTCGGAGTAGTCTTCGGTTGGTGCCGGCACACCGATTCTCTCGGCTATCCATTTGACTACTTCCCGGAGATCGCACGGATCATTATCGACGCCAATGTAGAGTGAGTCCGGTGACTTCAGATTCATCAGGTGAGCGAGTGCGCCGACGACGTCTGTGAGATGGATGCGATTGATATAAATTGGCGGCCCGTGGATGGAGATGGCCTTGCCCGACCGGACACTTTCCAGCAGCCTCATGCTTCCGGGCCTGTAGATGCCTCCGGCACGCAGGATGGTCGCAGGGAAAGGGCCGTCGAGTATCAGGCGCTCGGCATCAAGTATGGTCCGGCCCCGGAAACTGGCCGGCTCTGTCACTGAATCTTCATCAAGCCACTCGCCATCCGTCTGAGCGTACACGCTGGTGCTGGAAGTAAAGAATATGCGGCGAAGGGATTGTCTTCCGAGCGAAGCGATCAGGTTACTCAGACCGCCGATATAAGTGGATTCGTATGCTTCCTCGGTTGTGTTGTCGGGAGTTGCAGTAAAGAAGAGGAAATCCAGATCCTCAGGAAGATCACCGAGCTCTTCCGGGTCCGTGATATCCGCAGCAATTGGAGTGATGGCCTCCGGTAAGAGATGAGCGTTGCGGCGCAGGCCGAAGACTTCATTGCCTTGTGCAAAAAGTAAGAGGCCCAATGCTGTGCCAACGTCTCCACAGCCTGCGATGAGTATGCGTGCCATGTGATATCTTGACGGTCACTCGATCACGTGTGGTTCTTGTGCTCTACGGTTTCAGTCTGAGTGCAGAATCATCTGCCCCACCGAGACGAGCCAAGTGGGGCAAGAAAATGAGAAATCAGTGAGAGAATTGGTTTGGAGTCTGTGGGTGTGACTTCTCCGCGCAGCGCGGAGATAATTACCACGGATGGCTTTGCCATCCGTGGTATTTCTATCGTAGCTGCGGTTGCGGCCGAAGGCAGCCTTAGGACTCATCTCAACATTTAAGCCATCATTCTGATCTGTCTCTTTCGAGTCAGCCTACAACACCGCGGGCTTCCGCCATCGACACCCCAAGCTTGATCGCTTCGATCATGGATGCTGGTGAGGCTGCGTCCTTGCCGACGATGTTGAATGCTGTGCCGTGATCCACGGAGGTGCGAATGATCGGTAAACCGAGGGTGACGTTTACCCCGGTCTCGAATGCAAGAATCTTGATCGGGATTAAGCCCTGATCGTGATATAGAGCGATCATACCATCGTATTCGCCCTGCCTGGCGGAATAGAAGGCCGTGTCGGGCGGAAGGGGGCCGGAGCAATTGAAACCGCGGTCGTTGGCCTTCCTAATGGCGGGGGAAACGATGCGGGCCTCTTCGTCGCCGAAACGGCCTCCGTCGCTCGCGTGGGGGTTGAGTCCGCAGACGCCGATGCGTGGTTTTGGGATGCCGAAATCTCGCTTCAATCCCGCGTCGACCACTTCGATGGTATCCAGGATCGAATCCTCGGTGATCAGATCGAAGATCGCGCGCAACGGCACGTGAATAGTCACGAGCGCGACGCGCAGCGGGCCGCCGACGAGCATCATGACGAACTTTTCTGTATCGGTTTCCTTCGCCAGGATTTCAGTGTGACCGGGGAAATCAAACCCGGCCTTGTAGATAGCCTCCTTGTGAATTGGCGCGGTGACGATGGCGTCAATTTCATCCTCCTTCGCCAGGCGGATGGCCTCCATCAGGTAGCCGACAGAGAGGCGGCCTGCGTCGGCAGAAATCCGGGCGGGCTCGATTTCATTCCGGGGCGGCTCGCCGATTTCTACGATGTCCAGCCGTTCCATTGAGACCAAATCTGAATTAATCGTCGCAGCAGTTCTCTCAAGAAAACGCCGGTGTCCGATGATTCTGAATTCGGCTGCATCCTTCAGTTCTTCGGAAGCCAGACTTTTCAGGATGACCTCCGGTCCGATGCCGGCTGGGTCTCCCATCGTGATCGCTATCTTTTTCATTTATCTTTGAAAACTGTTCGCAGTCTCTTTCACCACACTTGGCGGAGCTCGGAAGCCATCGACCGCCGTCTTGATGTAATTGGGTACGTTCCATCCCGGCGGTAGTGATGATTTGAGGTTCTCGGTGATTTCCGTCTGATTCTTCCGGATCTCTTCAGCCATCGCGTAGGAAGGCCTTTTGCCGGCGAGAAAGAAATGTCCCGCGATTGTCAGGATTCCGATTCCAACGCCGATGGCAGCGAGAATTCTCTGGGTCCGTTTGGTGTGGTTTTCCTTTGCCTCATCGAGCACGGCAACGAGCTGTGGTACGGCCGCGTGATTAGCAGGCAGCCTCTGGAGTGACTCGAATGCGTCATTGATTGCGGCTTTGTAATGGCGTGCCTTCAAGGCTTCATTGGCCCGATCGGCAAGATCCTTTGCATGGCGGACCTGGTCGCCGAACTGTTCCTGGCTGCGCTGGCGGATTTCGTTGATGCGGTCCGAGATGTATTTGCGGGCGGGGGAAGTCTTCATGAGCTCCCGCAATATCGCTTCCGCTGTTTGCCAGTCCCCCCGGGCCGCGGCTTCCTCGGACTGTTTCTCCAGTTGTTCCTCTTCCTTTATCCGTCGGACGAGTTCGATGGCTTCGTCCTGTGCCTTGGCAAATTCTTCATGCCGCTCGGCCGAGACTTTGTTCAGCAGTTCCACGGCTCTGGGGTTTTCGTGATTGTTTACAAAATCGAGGGCTGTTTCCAGAAGCTCATCCAACTCTCTCCATCGTTTGAGACGGAACTCAACGAGGTTTATCCCGCAGGTGGAGCAGTGATTGGAGCCGAGGCGATTCTTGCCTTTGCAGTCCATCTTCAGGCATTCCAGGAACAGCTCCACGCCGCACTGCCCACAGGTCAGTTCATGGCCTCCGTTCTCGTAATCGCATTTTGGACAGTTAAAGGTTTGTGCGGGCATCGGCTAGTTGAGGTAAATCTCTGGGACGGCGCGAGCGGTGAAATTGAGATGCATGATCGCGCTGTTCGTCTTGCGCGATGCGAGAGTGATCTTCAGGGACTCCGGTGTGATATTCGCGACAGAATGGAGAAGCTGATTCAACAGGATTGGAATGGCCGCGGCCGGCAGGCGGCATTCAAGCGAGAATGGGATCTCGTCCAGATCTGAAAGCGGCTCTGGCGGCGGGGGCTGCACGTCAGGCCTAGGGAAACGAACTCGAATGAGCTCCGTCACCTCAGCCCGGCCCAGAACTTTGACGAGCTCGGTTTGAAGCCAGAGCTCCTGAAACAGCTTTGCATAAAGTGCAGGCGCCGGAGGATTCTTGAAATCTTCTGATTGAAGGGGGCCGTTCTCAGGTAATTGAATCAACCTGTTGGCCAAATCACTGAGCTTCTTCCTCTCGCTCAGATAGGCCAGTTTGAATTCCACCGGGGTGGCGTCTGATCTGTCCAGCCACTCGTGCCATGGCAACTTCTCTCCGTGCCTGGTCTTGAAGAATGCCTTCGCTTCCAGGTCATATCCCTGGAGCCTGGCGATGTGCTGCATTGCGCCGGAACGCCAGCTTTCATTGACGATCGTCCTGCCGCGGCGGTGATACTGATCCAGCTTCTTTGAGATCTTCTCAAGCTCCCGCCGTTTACTGTTTGAGCTGGCATGGAACGGCCCAACAAAGATGACGTATGCAAGGGCAACGACCGCATAGCCGATTCCTGTGAAAGTCCAGAATTTGTTTGCAGCCATTTTGATTCAGCCTCCTGCCGGGCTCAGGAGGAACTGGATAACCAGAGAGGAGCGGGAGACTCCTCCTTCGCTTGTCATATGAGCATCAACGAGCTTGAAGCCCTGGACGCCTGGGATGGATTCCAGCATCCCTTGAATCTGCTTGCGGCTCTGAATGGCGTCATCCTTGGGCCCGATCTCGCAAGAGAGGATCATCTTGAGCGCGGGCACAGAAGGCGGAGGCCTATAGGAGTCAAAATCTTCGCCGAAGGTAAGCTCGTCCCCGGCCGCCTGGGACGGCTCCTGGGTAATGGTCAGGGCCGCTACCCGGGATGTCGAGGGCAGCGTCAGCAGGCACTGATTCAACGCCCGCACCCAATGTGCTCGGCGTCGCGCGATCGCATCGGCGGTCTGGAGTCGATAGAGAACGGGGCCCACCTGTTCGGCTTCAAAATCAAATGCCTGCTGAAGTTTCAGGCACCTGGCAGTGAGCTCCGAGGCCGAGGTCAATTGCGGAGTAAGCGCCTCGTCTTCCTGCGTCGCGGTGTAGATCGAGGCAGGCAGATAAATGACCAACGACACCAGAATCACAACGGCAAGCGGCCGAAGGGCCCTTTCGAAATCCAGAGCAGAAGGCTTCTTGGCCGGCTTCAGGAAGGCCGGCTGGCGGGGAGGGTTTGGCGAGCTCATTCGACTCCGGTAGAGATTTCAAGACCCACGAAGTGAGAGGTAGCCATTTAGGATACAGGATAGGTGTCGCGAGGATCAACGAGATTTGATTGTCGACGGTCCGGATCGTGTTGTCCTCTCGCAGCATTCACTTGGGCTGCGCCAGGATCATCACCACCCACAGGCTGCCGAAACCTTTTCTGGGGTTGTCGTTCGGAAGGACGCCCAGGCCGATCAGTGTGTATGCCGCCTCCTTGAGGAGCTTTTCTTTCTTTGCCTTCTTGATGTCGCGGATAAACCAGTACTTACTGCGATAGCTGCGGTAGCTCAGGTCGATGCCTTTCATACCGGTTTTTATGGAGTCCCCGACATAGAGCATGCCTTTCTTATTCATGAATCGGGCCGCATCGAGAGCGACCTCATTGAGCGCTTTATTCACCTTCATTTCCGGCAGTCTGGCGGCGCGGCGATCTGCATTTACGCCAGCCACGAAATCTTTCAGAAGTTTTTCAATTTTCTGAGTGCGGATAGGAGCGGATAGGAGAATAGTGACGTGATAGTTTTTACCGTCCGGCGAGAACATGCCCACGCCGACCCGTTCGTATTCTCGCTCGACAATGTTGGACTGATAAGCCTTGTCCTGCATAAGCTGCTTGTGCGCCTTGAGGGCCGATTTGGCTTTCGTGATGTGCTCGTACAGGCGCTTGGTTGGAATTCGTGCCCGCCGCGCGCGGTCGATGGGGCCGCCTGTGTTCCGGGACTTATGGCCGAAGTATTTTTCCTTCACCATCTCATAGCTGTGGGAACGCGCTACTTTCGAAAGTGCTCCGTCAGATTCGAGAAGCGGGCGACCGAGGGCATCTCTTTCTGCGTTCATAAGATCGATGAGCGTCTGCTCGATGGGCGCAATGTCCTGAGCAAAACAGGGGATGATGAGTGCGAGTGGGATTAGCATTGGCGGTCTTGGGGGTGCTGCGACTGGCTGCTACTTTCATTCATAGAAAAGTTTCAGAACGCTTAACTGTGATGTGACGCTTGAGATTACTTCCCTTGTGACGCATCAGAAAGTGAAAGTGGAGATTAGCCACCGCGGTCCAAAGGATGTCTGCACCATCCGTGCAGTTGTATTCGAAGAATGCCTGCTTATGCGATTACAACTTTTCGGCGGCGGCCCCAGAGCAGGCAATACTGCAGCGACGAATAGGGCACTGATTTTCACGAGATTTGATGGCGTGCCGGCTTTCATGAAACTCGGTGGGTTGAGTTGGGTTAACGGCTGAAGCAGTTACTCCAACCCAGTCCCGGCTCAAAGCCGTTACCTCAACCCGTCGTCTGAAAAAGATTTCTATGGATCTGAATGGCGCAAAGTCGAACTATTGTGTGACATCCAGTGCTGGATGCTACCTGAGCACTTTACTGAGAGCTGAACACTGACCAGGCCAACATGTCTTCAAGGGCAAAACTATATCTGGCATTGCTCTACCTGCTGGAGCTATTCCTCCTGGTGGGGTTCGCGCTAACGTACGATGAGAGGCCGGGCCTGATTCTGGGGCGCTATACTGCGGGTTATCTCGGCTTCCTTGTGCTGCTCATTCTCCCTGCGCCTTTCCTGCCGGCATTTGTTCGATTCATGGCGAGAGAGTCAAAGAGGCAGACGAAGGATGGCCGCGCGATCAAGATTGGGCCCAGGGCCAAATGCGCGTATCTTGCCATCCTCACACTTCTCTCCCTGGCGGCTTTAGAGAGCATCATCCAGGTCGCACGGGCTTTTCGGCCGCCGGGCAAGACGAGGGAGTATCTCATTCAGTTTCACCCGTTCCTTCAGGTGGTGCCGGATGAGATGGTCTACGACGGGGTCAACCGCGATCACTTTCGGGGGCCGGACATTCAGAAAGCAAGATCGCAAACGCACCGGATCTTCTGTCTTGGTGGCTCGACCACTTTTAACCCGTTCCTCAAATACGAGGACTCGTATCCAAGACAGTTGGAGCGGCAGTTGGGTGAGACACATCCGGTGCAACTTCTCAACGCGGGGATGAGTTGGTACACGTCCCAGCATTCACTGATCAATTACCTGATACGCGTTCAGGAATACCAGCCTGACATCATCATCGTCATGCACGGCATCAATGATCTGATTCGTTCCTTTTCTCCGCCGAGAGCTGCGATGGGTGCTTACAAATCGGACTACTCTCATTTCCTCGGTCCGCAGGCGGATATGATCCTCGATCTCGATCAGCAGCGGCAGCCGACACTGGCGGACACACTTTTCCTGATTCGAAATACTTCGTCGTTTTTTTCGCGCCATTTTTTCAAGCAACTGCGGGTGGAGCGACATGAGATGGAAACCGTAGACGTGGGCGCGTTCTCCTCACTGGATGCCTATCGGCGGAGCATGCGCAACCTGTGCGAGATGGCCCAGGCCCACGGGGTGAAAGTTATCCTTGTTACTCAGGGCTTTTTATACAAGGATGAGATGAGCGCGGAGGAGAAGGCGGTGCTTCGATTTGCACGTGAATCAGCAAACGATGGACATCGGATGGCGAGCATGCGTTCCATGAAGCGGGGGATGGAGACGTTCAATGAGGCGACCCGGTCCATTGTACGTGAGTTTAGATTGCCACTGGTTGATATTGAGAAGACGATCCCCAGGAATCTCGATTACTTTGCTGATGATGTTCATTTCACGCCGAAAGCGGCAAAGCTGATCGCCTCGGCAATCAAGGAGAAGATTCTGAAAGAGGGGCTTCTGGATCGCGACTGAGTCCAGAACTTGAGAGAGTTCTTTTTGAAATCGTTGAGCCGATGCCGCGGAGGAAAGTGAGGATTAATCATGAACAAACTTATCTTGTTCCTGCTGACCAATCCGATGACCGCAGAAGTACATCCCCTGCAGAAAGAAATTCCGGCTGTCGTTGGTGAACAGGTACAGCCTCTGCCACTCGGTGCCGCGGCGCTAAAGGGATGGATAACGAACAACGCCGAGGTCTCCCTTTCGCCTTCCGCACACCAGGGGCAAGCGGCGGTGCGGCTATCGATCGCGCCCCGGCGGGAGCGCGCGCTGATCGAGATACGCTTCACTCAGAAACAGATCGTTGCCGAACGATTTCGTTTCTGGCTCAAGGGAGATCGGTCGAACCGAGATCTGGTCCTTCATTACACGCAGCCTGAATCAGATGCGGAGCATCAGCTTGCGCAGATAAAGCTGGACTTTGGCGAGTGGCGGCATCTTGAGATCCCGGCCTCCAATCCCATTCACCGATTTCATGGGAAGAGTGGAAGCTTTCGCATCCTGGTCATTGG
>Ga0207984_1000122_pt1 | contig 46871 bp, 36 predicted proteins | sample ETNtaG_30_FD_185760 | JGI IMG/M metagenome (GOLD analysis project Ga0207984, IMG submission 185760) | Marine microbial and viral communities from oxygen minimum zone, Eastern Pacific Ocean - ETNP201306PF43B (SPAdes) (version 2) | ecosystem: Environmental > Aquatic > Marine > Oceanic ...
CATCGTTAAATAAAAGGAAAGCTAAAAGGTAGGTGAAAAGCACTTTAAATTTCTGAATTGCTTGTGCTGTTTCCCAGAGTTTACCGAAGGCCATCTTAATAGTTGAACTTGTACTGAGGAAGTTGTTATCAGTATTGGTGGGATTTGGCTCAGGGACTAGTATGAAGGTCAATAATCCCCAACCAAACCACCAAATGCCTACCGAAGCAAGTGAGAGACGGATGATCAACGGATTGTTCCCGGATGCAGTAATAACAACGAGATGAATAAGTAACAACAGTCCACCACCAATGTATCCGTAAGCAAACCCTTTGCTACTTATATTATCGTATTGGTCTTCGTCAACAATCGATGGTAGAAGTGAGTTATAGAAGACATTTCCGCCTGCGAATCCTATATTGGCTAACATATAGAGACCAAGCAACCACATCCAATCGTATCCTGGAAGCCAAGCTGCAACAAATAAGAGAACGGTACAAAGAGATCCGGCAAAGGCATATATCTTAAGAAATTTCATTTTTAACGATAAGTGGTCGGCTATCACACCTAGTGGAGGACTTGATAAGGCAACGATTGCAGTGGCAAAGCTTACCCCGAATGCCCATAGAGATTCCCCTGACCATCCCCGCCATCCAGCTGATCCATGGCTGGCAAGAAACAAAGCACCAAAATAGGCTGGAAGGATTGCTGTGGTAATGCTTGTGGCAAAAGCAGAATTTGCCCAATCATACATACACCAGCCAAATATTATTTTTTTATCGTTTTTTTGCACTAGCTGATTCCTGTCTTATCTGAAAATGCAGTTTGATGTTTGTTCATGGTGGAAGATCCGATTGAGTGTTTCTTATTTTATCTTCATATTATCATGTATGGCGTATTGTAGGTAGGTGTGAGGAAGCAATTTGGCGTTGCGCCTCAAGTCGTGTTGTGTTTCTAACATAGATCAAATAAATTGCTAATCTGCATTCAAATGGTATGTTTCGCCCACAGTAGTAACGAATTCTATGAGTAACGATTCAATGGCTTTTGTTTCGATGCGATTGCCACTGACATGCACTTGTTGTATAGGTGATCTTGTTCGGATTATACATGGGTTTCCCAAGTATGAATGTATTGTGGCTTGGGAGAGTTGACCATTTGTCCAATTAATGTCTACTTCAAAACCTCCGCGGGCCTTTAAACCTTTTACATAGCCGTTTGACCAAGCTGATGGTAGTGCAGGTAGCAGACTGATTTCTCCCGCATGACTTTGTAAAAGCATCTCAGCAATCCCTGCTGTGCCACCAAAATTTCCGTCAATTTGGAATGGTGGGTGATCATCGAACAAATTTGTTAAGGTAGAGTTTGCTAATAGCGCTTGGATATTTTCATGTGCTTTATTACCATCCTCAAGCCTCGCCCAAAAGTTAATAATCCAAGCTCTGCTCCAACCGGTATGGCCTCCGCCGTCTGCTAAGCGCCTTTCGAGTGAGGTGCGGGCAGCTCTGGCTAGGTCGGGTGTGCCACGAAGTGAGATTTGTTTGCCGGGATGTAAAGCGAATAGATGCGACATATGTCTATGTCCTGGTTCTGGTTCATCGTAGTCCTCCAGCCATTCTTGTAGTTGACCGTGTTTGCCGATTTGTACCGGTGCTAGACGTGCACGATAATCTTCCAATTTTAAGCGAAATTCATCGTCTATGTCCAATATGTGGCAGGCTTCAATGCAATGAGAAAATAGATCCCAGAGAATTTGCATATCCATTGATGGTCCCATACAGATGTTAGCAATTTGGCCGTCGCTGGTGCGAAAACTGTTTTCTGGCGAATTGGATGGGCTAGTGACTAACCATTTGTGTGTTGGCTCTTCTACCAGAAAATCAAGATAAAATTCGACTGACTCTTTAATAATAGGGTATGCCCAAAGGAGAAAATCGTGGTCTCCATTAAAATGGTAGTGTTCCCAGAGATGCTGGCAGAGCCATGCCCCAGCGGCAGTGAATTGTCCCCAAGAAGGATGTTCGCCTGGTGAAGTAAATCCCCAGATATTTGAAATAGTATGTACTACCCAACCCGATGCTCCGTAATGGACTTGTGCTGTTCTTCTTCCTGGTTTGCGGAGTGAGTCAATGAACTTCAGAAAAGGTTGATGACATTCTGCCAAATTACAGACCTCTGCTGGCCAGTAGTTCATCTGATCATTGATGTTATGGTGGTAGTCACTGTTCCACGGGGCTTTGAAATCGTCACACCAAATGCCTTGCAGGTTGGCTGGGAGTGTTCCCGGTCGAGAACTGGAAATTAAGAGGTAGCGACCAAACTGGAAATACAAGGACATCAGATGGGGGTCATCCTGTCCTTCTTTAACAAATTTTAGTCTTTCATCTGTCGGTAGATTAGTAATTTCGGTAGAACCAAGATCAATAGAGACCCGGTGGAATAACTGTTGGTAGTCGTTGGTGTGGGCTTCACGCAGTTCGGAGTAATGTTTTTTGGATGCTTGTTCTAGGTGTGTTGTGCAGGATGTTTGTGGGTCTGTTTCCCAGTAATCGGTTGCTGCCGCTAGTAACAAGGTAACATTGTCCGCTTGCTGGACTGAGAGTCCTTGGTTTGTGGTTTTGATTTCCCCGCCTTCGTGTATGATCTGTAAATTCGCCTGAAACGCCATTCCACTATTTTCCCGAGTTCGTCCGCTAAGTATTAGACAATGGTCAGAAGTCGCAGTAGCCTCAATAAATCCCTCCTGATTTTGGCCTGATGAGTGGGATGTAGTACTGGAATTAGTCTCCCCATTTCTTATGCCCCTTGATAGTCTGGCATCAAAGGAGATTTTACCTGGGTTGTTACAGGTAAGGTGTACTATCAGGACTTGGTCTGGCCAACTAGACAGTATTTCACGTTTAAATTTATCGTTTCCTAGACGGTACCTTACACTAGAAATTGCTGTATCTAGATTTAGGTCTCGGTAATAATCAGTGGGTGTGGATGTGTGATTGGTGAAATCAAGCTGGATATCTCCAAGTGTTTGGTAAGAACCATAAGTTTCATCCGCGGATCCGCCTCCCTGACAAATCATCGTTTGGAATACCAAATCCTGAGCTTCGGTAAATTTTCCAGCTAGTAAAAGATCTCGTGCTTTTTCAAGGTTATGAAACGCTTCAGGGTTATCTGCATCTTGGGGGCCCCCTGACCAAAGGCTGTCTTCATTGAGTTGAATGCGTTCATGTTTTATCTTGCCGAATACCATTCCTCCCAGCCTGCCATTGCCAATGGGGATAGCTTCTGTCCACATTTGTGCTGGTTGCCGATAATGTAGGATCAATTCTTTTTTGAAGTTTGTTCCTGTCATGTTGTTAGTTCTTATCATTCCGGGATTCAAGGAGATATTATTACGAGTCGTTTTTTAATCTGATTATGGTTTTTTTGTCTGATGTTCAATGGGGTGTTAGGCATAGATTCTTTTTAACATTGAGTCACTTAACTCAGATCGAATCGAGTTGGTCTGATCTGGCAGCGCAGACAATTTTAACTTCTGAAACAGATTTTTCCACCGTTCTGGATGATCAGTATCTACAAAAACCGGTACGAAATTGAGATTTAAGTATGTCTTTACCGCAGGGAGTCGAAAATCATCTGTTTCTAAGATAACACATTTAAAGCTACGATCACAAAAATAATGAATCACCGCTAGAGAAACCCATTTGCCGAGACGGTGACCGGAATGATTTGGTTTGACACCTACCATGTGTAGATAACCGATTTCTGTCTCATTAGTGTCTTTTTTCCATGCACAAGCAGTACCAATGGGTTGGTTGTTTTGCGTGATGAAAAATAATCCATCGGGAGAAAATTGGGGACAATCGATGATCTCGTTGTGAGTGCCTTTTGCAGTACGATTGCTACCAAACGAGGCATTGATTATTTTTGCCCAATGTGCGTCGTCTCCTTCTTGATAGGTTCGTAGTTTATAGTCATTGGGAATTTCAATAGTTGGTAGGTTTTCTAGATTGGGACGAAGCATTCTGAGTTGCATATTATACCTCTTGAGGATATTGGGGTTTTGATTTAATGTGTTAGATGAATACTTATGTAACCAGATTTCTCGATTTAGTATAAAACACCTTTCTTCCAAAAAAAAACAGGATGTGATACAATGCGGAAATGGTGGTAAGAAGCAGTTTATTATATTTTAAACTAGGTGGCGGTGTTCTATTATGCCAATTGAAATGTCGGTTCAACAAGCCGCTGAATATCTTAACGTTAGTGCTCAGACAGTTCGTCGTAGGCTTGACACAGGTCAATTGTTAGGTGAAAAGGTCAAAGGTCGTTGGGTTATTAAAGTTGATACTTCCGCTTCTCCTCAAGATGCAGGAGAACGGGGGGGAGAAGATTCCACACAGGATATTGATGAAGTGAGTACTGATGCCATTTTAAAATTACAGCAAGAGGCTCAGCAGCTAATTGTACAGTTTCAGAATGAGAAAGCAAGACTTATTAACCAGCAAAAGCAGCAACAAGAGGAAAATGCAAGATTTCTTGCTCAAGTTGAGGCCGAAAATAAAGGGTTGCGTGATCAACTGGAAAGGGCAGAAATTATACAAACTAGATTTGAGACAGTTGTCTTAGAATTGAAGGAAAAAATCGATCAAGTAAAACTTAAATTGGATTATATCAGTCCTGATAAGATGACCTTGCGGCAGCAGAAACAGATCTTGAAATCGAATGTTTTCAAAATTTAAACAAAAACTGATGCTTTAGTCGTAGTTTGATCTTCATTTATGGAATCTATCATTTCCTCTAGCATTAAAGATGGATTCCATTTTTATTATACTTTTGCATTGGAACTAAATTTTCCTTCTGCTCCAATTCGATTTCTCTTGTCACCAAATTGCTGGGGCATATGACAAAATCATCATTTTAATGTATTAACCTTCCTCCGATTTGAATTTTCTGGACAATTCTTATACAGGGCTGTATTTGTTGTTATATAGGACAATGTCTCCCCAGCTTTTTCGTCTAATTTTTTGTTGTCAAGTGTATAGTTTGTTTATATAGCTAGATTGGATTTTATAATTAAGACTTAGGCTATCTGGGTTTGTTAATATTATTCTTAAACATATTACTGTAGACTTATACAGATATTGGTTATAGTTGTAATAAGTCACTACGACTGGGTTCAGGAGAGAAAATGTTATACCGTGAATTTGGTGGAACCGGATGGGAAGTTTCGGCAATTGGTCTCGGAACTTGGAATATTGGTAACCAATGGGGGGAAATGGAAGATTCTACCGCACATGATATCGTCAGGACAGCATTTGATTGTGGAATGAACCTGTTTGACGTTGCTGAATCTTATGGAATTCCCAATGGACTTAGTGAAATTAGACTTGGTCGGGCACTTAAGGGTATTCGAGATCAAGTACATATAGTTAGCAAGGTGGGGAATTGGGGGAAAAGGACTGGGCAAGGCGTTCCTAAAACGACGGTAGATATGATTCGGGGTTGTGGGCATGCGTGCCTCGGACGGTTACGGACTGACTGGATTGATGTTTTGTTATGTCATGAAGGCGATATTCAAGACCCCTCTGTATATATTGCCGGATTCGAAGCTCTACAGATGGAGGGTTTCATCCGTGAATATGGTATTTCAACAAATGACCTCCAGATCCTAAAGAATTTTCACGCAACCTCGGACGGGAAATGTGCTGTTGTTGAGGTTGATTATTCGTTGATTAATCGTTCTGCTGAGGAAGGATTTCTGTCGTTCTGTCAGGAAAATCAAATTGGAGTTCTGGTGCGTGGGCCTGTGGCAATGGGGATCTTAGCCGATAAATATGATACCGATACTGTGTTTACGGATGTCGTGCGTAATAAGTGGAATCAGGGTGAGTCAGGTCGGACAGAATATGAAGAGAAGTTAGCTAGGCTAGATCGAGTAAAGACGGTTGCCAGTCCTGACCGCGATTTAGTAACAACTGGTCTTCGGTACGTAATTTCTCACTCTGCTGAACCTGTTGCCATTCCAGGAGCAACGTCAGTTAGCCAAGTTAGGATGAATGCAGAAGCTGGTGTTTCTATGTTGTGTGATGATGAGTTGACCCGATTGAGAGCGTTGTGAGTAGGTGATAATGTTTTTCAGTAGAGCCTATTTGTTAGCTCCACATTGTACTATACTCCGGCCGCTTTAATGAGACTGTATTCCTCAACTGATATCGGGTTGTCCCATGAAACAATAGCGTTATAATATTTGCCGGATTTTACCAGATCTAATTCAAGTTTGCCAAGGAGTCGTTGTTCCAGTTCTTTCTTGATGTGGTTTTCGACTTCTTCTGCGTCAATTGATTCATGACTATATGTGTGTACGATCAAATTAATGCCGGCTTCATACATTCGATGTCGGCTTAAGTCGGGCGTTCCTTTCGCAGCTATATATTTTTCCTTGTGGTCGCCTTTCAGTACCTCGAGGTTGGCGCCGGTTTCTAGAAGTTGATCGTCATTTCTTTCTATATAACTCATTAAGCATTGCTTGATCAATTCACGGTTTTTCTCGAAATTATCAAGTAGTCCCTCAGCAACAAGTTCTGTTCCTTTTCCCGAATTAGTGGTCTGGTGGTTCTCATCGCTCATATTAAACTTTCCTTGGTTACCATAGTATGGTTACTGGGATTGTTCTGGTGAAATTAACCTGAATTCAAAAATCCGATTGTTTCGCAAACTTTCCTGTTAGATCATGAATAAATTCCCTTCAAAGATTCATCTTATTGAAGTACGTAACTGTGCCTAGTAAACGACAATCATTTAGGTGTCAAAAGTGTGAAATTCTGAAGGATAGGTGTGTAATATTATATAAAACGTATATGGCGCGATATTGTTTCTAAAATCTATTGTTAGTTAAAGCTGTTTATGGAGGTTAACTCGAACAGCAGGGAAAAATTGCGAGAATTAATTTACGTTGACGCAAAAGACAAATTGTGTCTGATGCCATTCGCAGAATGGGATATACTTTGAATCGAATGTCACTGACGAAATCTGACAAAAGATTCCACTATCAAGGAAAAAAGGTGAAAATTACTCATATTGAACAGATGCACGTAGAAATTCCCTATTTGGAACGAGTCCGTCATCATCTACAAAGGGGTTGGAATCTGGGGAATCGGGCGACAGACGAAGATTTTTAGGCTAATAATGTCTAAGCTCTCTGGATCTTTTGGAAAAAATCATGAAAGAGAATAGGATTTCACAGCAGTTCAGTCAACCACAGTATAATGATTTTGGAGTTGATGAAGCTATTGAACCAATTTTTCCGTTAGGTATTGTACCAACGATGGAATCTTGGAGGGAAGAGCGTGCCGCCCTGCTTAATCGTTGGAAGGCTGTTTTGGGAACTCCGGCTTTTGAGAATTTTGACCGAAAACAGGAACCTGTTGAGATTGTCGAACGGCCAACTTATACGGGGACTGTCTTCAAGCAGTCTACGGGACCAGATACGTTTCAAACTCTGTTACTAATGGAACCGAAGTTGGTCACATTGTCACCGCGTCCGGGAGTTGTGGTTCCATTCTACGATCCAGATCGGATGGCAGGATTAGATTTGAAAACTTATCAACCTATTACCGAAACGCCCAGTATTCGGTTTGGGTATCATTTAGTTCAGCAAGGATACGTTGTGGTGTGTACGGAAGCTTTTCCCTACAACATGGTGCCTGAACCGAAACATAATTTTGGTTTTGCTTGGTGGGAGCAGGCAACTGACAAACTGTTAATAGAGAATCCGAATTGGACTGGAATTGCCAAGTTGGCGTGGGATACGAGTTTAGCCATTGATTTGCTTTTAGAGCAACCTGACATAGATTTAGGAAAGATAGGTGTGATGGGACACTCACTTGGAGGGAAAATAGCTCTCTACACTGGTGTTTTCGATCAACGTGTTACGGCTATTGTTGGGTCGGATTTTGGGGTAGGATTCAATTTTTCTAATTGGGATGCACCTTGGTATCTGGGCAAAAAAATACTATCATCGGATTTCTCTCTTGCACATCATCATCTACTTGCTTTGTGTGCACCTCGGCCTTTTTTCTTAATTGGTGGGGAGGCCGATCGTCCAGCTAGTTGGCAGTATATTTTGGAGGCGCAAAAAATATACAAACTTTATGGTAGAAATGAGTCCATAGGTTTCGTCGATCATGCTACCGGACATCGGCCAACAGAAGAATCATTACTTGTTGCTTATTGTTGGTTGGCAGAGCAATTCAACCTGACTCCACAGTCTTGGGAACTTTAGGTAAGTAAGATCTTATAACTGCCAGCGGGTTTTCAATTAACTACATTAACGCTGGTCAAAAAATTGGCCTGAAAATTTCGTATTCGGTATCTTCAATTAAATAGTGCCATTTGTGCCAGATAGCTTGGGCCTTTTCCTTGCTTTTGCAGGTTTCATGAAAAGTGCGTGCCCATCTACAGACGATGTCATCTGCTGGCAGAATATCCCAGAAGTTCTTGAGTTCTCCTGATTCTGGTCCAGAGTTTCCTAATGCTTCTAGGTGGACATCCTTAGTTTCAATGAAGCAAATAAGATCCCATTTTTTTGTGCCCAAGATCCTGTATGAGCCGATGCCAGTTGTGGTATTGGCTGGCTCAAAGTATTCTTGATACATGGATAAAGCTTCTTCCGTATGTTCTGGTCCAAACGATATTTTGTACTGTATTCTCCACAATTTTGAGGATCGAGTTCTTAATTGATCTACCGAATTTTGGTCGATGTAGATGCATTCACCATATCCCAAATCAATGAGTGCATTGATTTCCGTCAATCGAAACCGAAGTGGATCTTCAAGTTTCTGAGCAAATGCTTGGCGGCTAATACCTAGATCCTCAGCTACTCTTTTCTTTTTGCTTCTGAGCTTTTCTTTTAATTCAATATTGTCAACACGAATCATAATATACTTTAGTTTAACCTTTGGCTGGAATTTTATGTCTTCTTGCTAGTTTGTAGTTTGCTATTTAGAACCCTGTAATTAGGACCCATTGATGGTAACTTAATTGGATATATATTACAAGTTAATAAACATGTTTTTTCCCTGAAATAAACATACTTTTTTCTAAGCCTTTTAACGTTCGTTTTGGTATGTTTTTTGTCCTTCCATTAGACGATTATACGATGAAATAGTTCGGGGAGACACCGTTTTTTTTGAGAAGTTGAGTTATGCATAAGAATTTAGTGTTTGGATCGAGAGAGGTCGCACGGATGCAAACAGGTCGAATTTCAATTAAAGCTATATTGTTTGGTTTGTTTTTGATGCCATTGTGCGTATATTTGGTGGCCTTAGAGGAGATGATCTGGCACTCATTGCATTGGTCCTCAATGTCTCTTCCCCAGATCTCCGTTTTTTTCCTTTTCATATTGATTGTCGTCAATAAAATTGCCAGTCGAGTTTTATCCAGGAAATTGTTTTCCCGTAGTGAGTTGTTGATGATCTATGTGATTATTTCTACTACCTTGGCTTTTACTGCACATGACAACATGGTATGTTTAATGGGTGTCCTCCCCCACTCTACTTTCTTCGCGACGGCTGAGAATGATTGGATCAATCTTTTTAATCAGCATTTACCAGATTGGTTGGTTATTCGTGATGACAAAGCCGTCTATTATTTTTATAAAGGTGAATCAGCGTTCTGGTCAACAGGTTTTTACCAGTTCTGGATTAAGCCGGCTATTGCATGGTCTTTTCTGATCAGCCTGATTTTTTTTATGCTTCTTTGCATCAGTACTATCCTGAGGAAACAGTGGATTGAAAGCGAACGTCTTGCTTATCCTATTATTCAGATTCCTTTGGAAATGACTGATTCTGCCTCCGGTTTTTTTCAGAATCGGGTTATGTGGATAGGTTTCAGCGTAGCAGGCTTAATTAGTTTAATTAATGGTCTCAACTTTATCTATCCTAATATACCTCGAGTCCCAATTAAAGAGCCAAACTATGATCTCTCCAACTATTTTATGCGTGCGCCTTGGAGTTCGCTCGGAACTATGCCACTTCGGTTTTATCCTTTTTTGATAGGCCTTTCGTTTTTGATCCCGTTGGATCTTACTTTCTCAACTTGGTTTTTCTATCTTTTCCGGAAATTCGAGAGGTTATTCGGTACTATGATGGGGTGGAACATTCCCAAATATCCATTTTTTGGTGAGCAAGCGACAGGGGCGATGATGGGTCTTTGCTTAGCCGCTATCTACTTGGGACGACGGCACTTAGTCGAGGTTCTCAAAAAGGTGGTTGGGCTGGATTCTACACTTGATGATAAAGACGAACCAGTAAGCTATCGAGTTGCGGTGTTATCTTTCCTCGGTGGGATGGTTATTCTGATGATTTTTTGTGGCCGTTTGGGAATGTCTTGGTGGTTAGTACCATTATTCTTTGGGCTTTATTTTTTAATTGCAATTGCTATGACACGAATGCGGGCTGAGGTAGGGCCTCCATTACACGCAATTGTTTTGGTGAATCCGCAAATAGTTCTAGTTACGGGGCTTGGTACTCGTAAACTGGGCACCGCAAATTTAACCATGTTTTCGCTTTTCTACTGGTTTAATCGGTTAAATCGAAGTCATCCTATGCCGCATCAGTTGGAAGCGTTCAAAATCGCTGAACGAACGGGAGCCAATACTGGTCGCCTATTCTGTGCTATGATGTTGGCTTTGGTTGTTGGAGTGTTATTGACATTTTGGATATTTCCATACACACTTTATAAATATGGGGCGACGACTGCTGGAGAATTGTTGGGTGCAGGTTCGCAAGCATATGGCAGTTTAAGTGATTGGATACAATATCCAAATCCTCCGGATTATGTTAGTGGTAGTGTGATTAGTGTGTCATTCCTCTTTGCGATAGGAATGATGTGGATGCGAATGCGGTTTTTATGGTTTCCGTTTCACCCCGCTGGATATGTCCTTGGAGTTAGCTCTGGTACCATCGACGTTTATTGGTTTGCTCTTTTCGTCTGCTGGTTATCAAAACTGCTAATTCTTCGACATGGTGGCGTTAGATCTTATCGCAAGGTCTTGCCGTTCTTTATGGGCTTGGTACTCGGAGATTTTATTGTGGGCTGTTATTGGGGATTGCTTAGTATTATTATTGGAGTACCATTGTATACAACTTGGTTTTAGCTAGGAAATCAGCTGAAATATTAGTTGATGCGGTCGAAATAGGGTTTCAGATCGAGTTGATTCAGTCCTATAATTTGTCGATTCTCTTCACTACGGAGTTTAACTTCAACAGCATTTTCCTGAAGTGTGCGGTTACTGATAGCAATTCGAACAGGTAACCCGATCAAGTCTGCTTCCTTGAATTTGAAGCCTGCACTTTCGTTCCGGTCATCATAAAGTACTTCATATCCGCTGTTCTGCAGGTTTTTATATAAGGTTTCTGCTGTTTCTATGACTTGATCATCCTTGCCAATTGTCATTAGGTGAATTTCGTATGGACAGATTGAGGCTGGGAAAATTATTCCATTTTCATCGTGATTAGCTTCTACCACGCTGGCGAGTAACCTTCCCACTCCAATTCCATAGCATCCCATGACAATTGGCTTCGTTTTTCCATGTTGATCAAGATAGTGGGCACCCATGGCTTCACTGTATTTGGTTCCAAGCTTGAAGATATTTCCAACCTCAATCCCTTTTTTAGCCATTAACTGACCACCGGTGAAATAGCAGGTGTCTCCATCTTGCGCTAAGGCTATGTCTGTAACAATATCTGCCTTGAAATCGCGTGGATAATTGACATTCCTTAAATGATATCCTGGTTTGTTGGCCCCAGCGACTAAGTTTGTAGTGTTGGCAACTGAGTCATCTATAATCACTGTTACGTTATCAAGGTCTATTGGTGATGCATAGCCGGCTACAAGATGGTACTGCTCGACTTCTTCTGGAGTGGCAATGCGAATTGGAGTATTGAGGGCATTGGCCAGTTTGGTCTCATTAACTTCAAAATCACCTCGGATGGCGGCAAAAATAAGACTATCGTCTGTGACGTAAAAGACTGCCTTCAGTGTCTGGCTTTTTTGAAGTCCTAAGAAATGAGAAACCTCTTCAATTGTCTTTTGACCTGGTGTTTCAATTTCCTCAATCTGGAGGGGAGCTCCATTGTCCATGCTAGGTTTCTTGTGAACAGCAACTTCGGCATTGGCAGTATACTCGCCATTTTGGCTAATGATCAGATTGTCTTCGCCTGATTCGGTGATGAGCATGAATTCGTGCGCGGCAGAACCCCCGATCATACCGGTGTCTGATTCGACTACCACGACCTCGATCCCTGTTCGGTTAAAAATGTTGAGATAGGCTTGATATATCCGGTCGTAGTATTGGTCAAGATCGGCTTGATCTACATGAAAACTGTAAGCATCTTTCATCATGAATTCACGAACACGTATTAGTCCTGCTCGAGGACGGGGTTCATCGCGGAACTTTAGCTTTATCTGGTATAGCATCAGCGGGAGTTGCCGATACGAATTAACTTGATTTCGAACCAGGTCTGTGACTGCCTCCTCATGCGTCATCGCCAGAACCAAGTTTCGTCCAAACCGATCGTTGAAACCCACCAGCTCTTTGCCAACAAGTGGTTCAAGCCGACCACTTTCATCCCACAGTTCTGCTGGATGAACTAGTGGCATATTGATTTCTTGGCCGTCGATCGCGTCCATTTCTTGACGGATGATCCGCTCGATTTTTTGCAGTGAACGTTGTGCTAAAGGAAGATGGCTGTACATACCCGTAGCTAAACGACGAATCATGCCTGATCTCAGCATAAGTTGATGACTTGGAATCTCGGCTTCAGATGGCGTTTCCTTCAGTGTTTGGTTGAAAAGCTTTGACATTCTCATAAGAATTTCCTAACTTGTTGCTACTGCATCGGCTATCATGTCGCCAACTTCGGAAGTAGTGTATCCCATCCTACCTGCTCCAAAATCCTTGATCTTTTGACTAGCTAGTAAATCGATAAGTGCGTTCTCAACTAATACAGCAGCTTCGGGCTCACCGATATGGTCGAGCATCATACCTGAGGCTGCGATTGCAGCGATTGGATTGATTTTATTTTCTCCGGTATATTTGGGAGCAGAACCGTGAATAGGTTCGAACATTCCGACTTTGCCAGGATGTAAATTACCAGAAGCTGCTATCCCCATTCCTCCTTGAATCATTGCACCAAGGTCTGTGATGATGTCGCCGAACATATTGCAGGTCACGATTACATCAAACCATTCCGGATTTTTAACCATCCACATAGTTGTTGCGTCTACGAGAGCATGATCTTTTTCAATCTTCGGGTATTCTTCACCGACCTCATCAAAGGTTCTTTGCCACAGTTCGTGGGCGTAAGTTAATACATTCCGTTTATCGCAAATTGTGAGTTTGTTTTCTTTATTTCTCTTTTTGGTATACTCAAAAGCGTAACGGATACAGCGTTCAACACCTTTGCGTGTATTAATCATTTGTTGGATTGCAACTTCATCTGGGGTCCCACGTTTTAGAAATCCACCTATTCCTGAGTAGAGTCCTTCCGTGTTCTCTCGTACAATAACAAAATCGATATCTTCGGGACCTTTGTCTTTGAGTGGTGTCTCTACACCTGGATATAGTTTTACAGGTCGCAAATTAATGTATAGATCTAATTCGAAACGGGCTTTCAGAAGAATTCCTTTTTCCAGGATGCCTGGTTTTACGTCAGGGTGCCCGATAGCTCCCAGATATATGGCATCTGCCGATCGGAATTCATCGATTGCTGCATCGGGCAAGATCTCACCAGTTTTCAGGTAGCGATCACCACCAAAATCAGTTTCAGTGAGTTGGTATGTGAAACCAATTTTTTTGGAAGCGGCATCGAAAACCTTGATCGCTTCATTGGTTACTTCAGGTCCAATTCCGTCGCCGGGAATAGTTACAATTTGGTACATAAAAAAAGCCCTCCACAGGTTGGGATCAAAAACCAGATTCTACCATTTCTTTAGGCGTTAGAACAACCTTTTTATAGTTGTAGTCGTTTTAAGATATGATATGATAACCCATCAAAAATTAGGAGTTGAGAAGTGGGGGAAAAAGTTAATCAAACTTATATTACTCTTGTGCAAGGGGATATTACTCAGCAACGCGTTTCGGCAATTACAAACGCTGCGAACTCAAGGTTGGCTGGTGGTGGTGGGGTTGATGGTGCGATCCATCGTGCTGGAGGGCCTGCAATTATGGCTGAATGCGATCGGATCCGTCAAGAGCAGGGAGGTTGTCCAACAGGGCAAGCCGTTATTACGACTGGTGGAGATCTCTATGCTGGTTACGTCATCCATACAGTTGGTCCTGTTTGGGAAGGGGGGATGTCTGGTGAACCGGAACTGTTAGCAAGTTGCTATCGCCAAAGTTTGAAGTTAGCCGCAGAAAATGAAATTAAAACGATTGCCTTTCCTTCAATCAGTACTGGCATTTATGGCTATCCGATAGAAAAAGCGGCAATTGTTGCCATTGAAACAGCTACGCTGTTCTTGAAAGAGAATGAAGGGTTCAAAGAGGTGAGATTTGTGCTGTTTAATGGGGACGATTTGAAACAGTACCAAAGACTAATCTCGTGAAGACAGCCAAAAACGAAATTAGGAAGTAGCTTTAGATGCCGAGAAAGGGACTCGAACCCTTACGGGCATACGCCCACTAGATCCTGAATCTAGCTTGTCTACCAATTCCAACACCTCGGCTAAATACATGTTGGAGTGTAGCCCAAAAAACTGAAGATTGTCAAGCTTTTTTGCTTTGATTGACATGTGTTTGTCGTTGACATTTCAGGTATTCCTTGTTATATTGCTTTAAGTAATGAGGTCATGCGATTTAACTGAGATTGGAGCTCAAATTAATTATGGCAGAAGAAACCAACAATGAACTCGTTCCTGTTCCTGAATACGAGGTTCTTGAAAAAGTTGATGATCAAGCTATCATACAAATGATGACTGGTCAGGCAATAAAGGATTATGTCTATTCATTCAAACAGGGTGGGAAAGTTGTAGAAGGGCTAACACTAGCTGGAATTAATGAAGCGGCCAATCGTCGCGGTGGCATTGAAGTCGATTCAATTGAGTACACGGAACGAGATCAATCTTGGTTGGCAGTAGCTAAGGCCACTGATTCTATCACTGGATCTTCAAGGTATGGTGCCTGCGAACAGCCGAAAAATGCGGGATCCCGTCCAGATACCTTTGCTTTTACTAAGGCAATTCATAAAGCCCAACGTAATGCTATAAAACAGTTGTTGCCGGTTCCAGTACTTAAGGAAGTTCTTAACTATTATTTACATGGTAAATCGAGTGGGGCAACTTACCAAGTTCTTGAATCAAACGCCGCTCAAAACGATAACGTGACAAACGCGCAAAAAGCGGCTTTTTCCTTAGCGAGCAAGCTCAAACCTAGATTTGATCAGAATGATATTAGCCAAAATGATTTTTGGAATTATGTTAAACGTCGTTATGGTGTCGAAACGCGGAACGATATGACGGAAATGCACTGGACGCAATTGTCGGCGGAATTGACTGCTGCTGATCGAACACCAGAGCTTTTTAATGAGATGCTTGACCGTATTAAAAAATTGGAAGCTGCTGCTGCTGCTAGCGAAATTCCGGAGACGCCAGATCCCGACTTGGATACGGAGCCAGAGAGTTCCGACACGTCTACAAGTACTCCTTTCTAGCTTGTTTTTTTCCGCTTTCTATTGGTGTCAATTTGGAATAAGTGTTTTACAATTGTAATTCTGACAAGACTCCAAGAAATCGTTTCACGTCGTTACTTCCATTATAAAGGTGTGTAGAAATTCGCACGCGACCGTATTCTCCCCAGCATAGTATTCCTTGCTTTGCTAGTTGGTTTTGCATTTTCGTGGCATTCGAGAATTGAAAGCAGGTATTGCCTGAACGGGAATTATAATTTTGTGGGCTGATTACTGTGAATCCTATCTCTTTTAGTCCGTCACTGACTTGTTTTGATAAAGAACGTGCGTGATCAGAAATTTTTGTTATTCCGACAGAAAGTAGGATTTCAAGTGCTTGATCTAAATGCATAACAACCAGCATCGCAGGGTTTCCTGGCTCCAATTTTTCTGGCATTGGTTTTTCTGGCGCATTTGCTAGACGTTCCGCTCCTTGTTCTGGCCATACTGAGAGGTTATGCCAACCGAAACAGGTAACTTTCGTTTCGGTTTCTGCCCGTTCACTAAAGTAACATGGTGCTACCCCGTGTGTGCCAAGCATCCATTTGTAGCTACTACTGACTGTTAAATCTGTTAGTTCTGCGGTAACTTCTACGACTCCGGAAGAGTGTGTGGCATCGACGGCAAATAGGGTCTGATAATTTCGAATGCCTGCCGATAATTGTTCCAAATTCAAACATTGCCCAGTATAAAAGCTAACGTGGCTTACGGCGAGAACCCTGGTTCTTTCGTCGATGGCATTCAATAGATCAGTTTCGTTCACTATCCAGTTGGAGTGGGGAACCAATCGTATCTCAACCCCTTGGGATCTGAGATGTTTCCATGCATAGGCTACAGATGGGAATTCCAGATTGGTTGTTACCACATTGTCTCCTTCTTGCCAGTCTAAACCTCTTGCTAGCCAGTTCATACCTTCAGCCGCCGATGGCATGAATGCTATTCGGTGTGCAGGTGCTTCCCATAGTTCTCCCATCCTCTGTCGGCACCGCTCACCTATAGCATAAATTTTTGATCGGCCATCGTACCCAGCTCCTTTCAATTGTGCGAACTTGGCAAAGACCTTTTCTTGGGTTTTTAACCATGGAGCTTCTCCTCCAGTGCAAAGATGTGTCACCTTTTCCAAATTCACAAATTTGTCTGGGTGGACTAAAGGTTGTATATCTGTGTTTGTGATTCTCATTTTCTAGACTCAGTTTTAAATAGTCTTTTTTACGATTTTTATTGGGAAATCTAATTTGAATTTTCGGTGAAGAGCAATTGTAGGTAGGGAATGATTGGGGGAACCGAATACTTAATCTACTAATTCGAATTTATGCCGACTCTAAGGCGGTGACATTCAGAGCTCACTGGGAAATCCGTAACTTTCCCACCGTTTATCGACGAATTCTGTCATTTCCTCTGACATCTGTATTTCTTCCGGCCACTCACGTTGGAATCCCTCTTCCGGCCATTTCTTGGTGGCGTCAATCCCCATTTTCGACCCCGCACCAAGAAGCGGGGCAGCGTGATCAAGAATATCAACGGGACCGTCTACAAAGGTAATATCCCGTTTGGGATCGACGCTGCTACCTACACGAAACCACACTTCGTCTGTATCTTGAACATTGACATCTTTATCGACGACCACAATGATTTTACTGAACATCAATTGCCCGAATCCCCAGAAACTGTGCATCATCTTTTTCGCTTGGAATGGGTACCTTTTGTCGATTGAAATAAAAGCAAAATTATGAAAAATACCAAAGATAGGAAGGTTCATATCGACTAATTCCGGGAATTGAGTCTTAAGCAGTGGGAGAAAAATGCGTTCAGTCGCTTTGCCCATATAGTAATCTTCCATTGGTGGTTTACCCACAATAATTGTTTGGTAAATTGGGTTCTGACGATGTGTAATTGCCGTCAAGTGAAAAACGGGATATTGGTCGGCTAGGGAATAGTACCCTGTATGGTCTCCAAATGGTCCTTCAAGACATGTCTGATTTGGTTCAATATACCCTTCAAAAACAATATCAGCGTCAGCAGGAACAGAAAGGTCTACCGTTTTACACTTGACTAATGTTACGTTGGATTTGCGTAAGAAACCAGCGAATAGGAATTCTTCAATGCCAGTTGGGAGTGGAGCAGTCGCTGCATAGGTCATCACGGGATCTCCTCCAATAGCTACAGCAACGGGCATTTGTTTTCCTGCCTGAAAATACTCACGGCAATGTTTGGCTCCGTCGTGGTGAATCTGCCAGTGCATAGCAAAAGTGCGTTTGTCAATTTTTTGCATGCGGTACATACCGACGTTTCGGTCTCCATGTTCGAGACCTTTAGTGATTACTTGTGGTAATGTGACATACTTACCTCCGTCTTCCGGCCAACATTTAATGATTGGAATCTTATCTAGATCAATTTTCTCTTCAGTTAACACAATTTCTTGGCAACTGCCGTTTCGTACTTGTTTGGGAGGGAATTTAGTGAGTTTGGACAGGGTACTGAGGATTTGAACTTTTTCGAATATTGTTTGGGGAGGCTTAATTTTGATTAAATCACCAATTTCTTCGGCAACTTCTTGTATATCTTTAACTCCAAGTGCCAGTGACATTCGTTGGTAAGAACCGAAGGCATTGATCAGAAGTGGCATTTCACTGCCAGCAACGTTTTCAAATAATAGTGCTGAGCCGCCACCCTTACTTTTGCTAACACGATCAGTTATCTCGGCGACTTCTAGTTCTGGTGAGACTTCTAGTTTAATACGAAGAAGTTCACCTGCTTGATCCAATGTTTCAACAAAATCAGCAAGTCCAGTGTAGGCCATTTATTTCCTCATGCAAGTGGTATTTTATGAGCTGGATATACGTTTAGCTTTTGGCCATTAGCCACCGCTAATGGCCGGAACAAAATGGATTTCTGAATCTGGACTTACTGGCTCTCGCATACCTGCTTGTGAAAGCTCACTTCCGACGTAAACAGCGATAAATGGTTTAATTCGATCCCCATCACAAAGCCTGTCTTTAATACCAGGAAAAGCTTTTTCAAAATTGAGGATAATTTCTCGGATCGTTTCGCCTTCAATATCTATTTGGCCTTGGCCTGCGGTTAGATCTTGCATAAGGGAAGGAACAGATACGAGTGCCATTTTCTAGATACTTCCCATGGCTTCGAGTACTCGGTCAGGAGACATTGGTAATTCTGTCATTCGAACACCTATAGCTCTTGAGACCGCATTGGCGATAGCTGCGAGTGGTGGAACAAGAGGAACTTCACCTGCTCCTCTTACACCATATGGGTGGCCCGGATTCGGCACTTCCACCAGTACAGTTTCAATACTTGGCAGATCATAACTAGTCGGCATTCGATAATCTAGAAAACTCGCGTTTGTCATGTGACCTTCATCGTTATATAAGTATCCTTCACTAAGAGCCCAACCAACTCCTTGTGCTACTCCGCCTTCAACTTGGCCTTCAGCATAACTTGGGTGGATTGCCCGTCCGACATCTTGAATGGCAGTGTAGCGCAAAATATCGACTTTACCTGTTTCTGAATCAACTTCAAGGTCGACGATGTGGGTCGCGAAACCGTTACCAGCGCCACCTGGGCTTGCAGTTACTGCTCCTACTAATGGGCCTCCGGCAGCCGCTGCTACTTCTTTGAAAGTCATTTGTAGAGCCTCACCATTTTTTTGTGCCAGAAACGTGCCATCTTTGAACTTTACATCGGAAGGTCTAAGTTCCCAGTGATTGGCAGCAACTCCGATCATTTGGGCTCTGATATCCTCAGCTGCATTGATAGCGGCGATACCGGTTGCGAAAGTTGTACGGCTTCCGCCAGTGACACCTGTATAACCAACCGAATCAGTATCACCTACAGCTGGCATAATATCTTCTGCTGGCAAACCGAGTACTTCGGCTGCTTGCATAGCAATTGATGCTCGTGTTCCTCCAATATCAGTGGATCCCTCGATCAAGTTAATTCTACCGTCAGAATTGACATTGATAGTTACACTGGACCTGCCACCACCATTCATCCAAAAGCCTGAGGCAACGCCTCTTCCTCTTAGTTTACCATTGGATGTTTGGTCAATTGATTCTGCATAGTGGTGGTGTTGTTGAGCTGCTTCAACAGTCTCGAGGTAACCAATCTTTGGGTAAATCGGTCCATCACAACGACGGTCTCCTTCTTTGGCACCATTGATCAGTCGAAATTCAATTGGGTCCATGTTCAATTTTTGGCAGATTTCGTCTATCACACATTCTGATGCAAAGCAGGCATTCGGTGCGCCTGGTGCCCTGTAGCCTGAAGATTTAGGCTTGTTCAATACGACGTCATATCCATCAATCTGTAGATTGTCGATTTTGTAAGGGGCAAAGATGCAGAGTGAGCCGGCACCAACAGCGGATCCTGGATAAGCACCAGCTTCAAAGACTAGATGTGCTTCAGCGGCCGTGATTTTTCCTGTGTTATCAGCACCTAATTTTACACGGATATATGAACCTGGCGCTGGTCCAGTTCCCTCAAAGACTTCCGTCCGCGTCATTGTCATCTTAACCGGTTTTCTGGTTTTCATGGCTAAGAGCGCAGCAATAGGTTTAATATACACTTGAACTTTCCCTCCGAAACCACCACCAATCTCCATCGGTACAACTTTGATTTTTGAAACCGGCATTTTGAGGATTTTGGAAAGTTGGTCGCGAACGCCGAATGCGCCTTGTGTACTGCACCATACCGTCAGTTCACCATCTTCGTTGTATTGAGCGGTAGCATTATGGGTTTCAATATATCCTTGGTGTATTGTCGCTGTAGAAAAATCTCGTTCAACGATTACATCTGCAGCAGCAAAACCTGCTTCTAAATCACCATTTTTCCTTTGTGAATGACTGGCAACATTTTGTGAATGATCTCCTTCTTTTCCCATTGATTCTTTTTTTAGGGATTCATGTAGGACGGGAGCACCTGGCTCCATTGCCTGACGTACATCAAGAACAGGTTCTAGAATTTCGTAGTCTACCTCAATCATGTTGAGTGCTTCTTCGGCCAAATAAGGATCAGTTGCCGCAACAGCGGCCACAGGGTGTCCTTTATATAAAGCTTTGTCGCTGGCAAGAATATTATCGCTCAAATATTTGAGGTTGATAACTGTTTCTCCCAGTTCTGTGATAGTATCTTCGACTAGCGGTAAGTCGTCTGAAGTGATTATGCATTTTACTGCTGGATGTGAGGATGCCTTACTGATATCAATTGATTTGATTCGTGCGTGTGCGTAGGGACTCCGTAAGACTTTACCGTGTAACATATCAGGGAAATGGATGTCAGCACCATAGGCTGCACGGCCAGTTACTTTATCAATACCATCATGCCGAATTGGTCGTGTCCCAATTACTTTGAACTCTTTATTCTCAGCCATTATCAGCAACCTCCGCATTCATGGATTTGGCTGCGTCCACCACCGCTTCAACGATTTTATGGTATCCAGTGCATCGACACAAGTTACCTGCCAGCCAAAACCGGATGTCTTCCTCGCTTGGGGTTGGGTTTTGCTCAAGGAGTGCTTTAGAAGACACAATAAATCCGGGTGTGCAAATTCCGCATTGAAGCGCTGCGTGTTCTAAGAATTTCTGTTGAATTGGATGCAGGCCTTCAGAAGTTGCGATTCCTTCAATTGTTTCGATTTTCTGACCTTCCGCTTCAACACCAAGTACTAGACATGAATTCACAATTCGGTCACCTAGACGGACCGTGCAGGCACCGCAATTGCCGTTGTTGCAACCTTCTTTAGCTCCAGTTAAATGGAGCTCGTCTCTGAGGACCTCAAGTAGACTTTGGCGTGGTTCACACAGGAATTCAACGCCTTCACCATTAATTTCTGTTTGTACATGTGTTTTTTTTGGCATTATTCAGTCTCCTTCACTCTATTGACAGCGCCATTTAGTGCTCGACGTGTAAGTACACCCACAAGATGTTTCCTTTGGTTTGCTGTTCCTCGCATATCACTGATGGGGCGAGCGATTGCTTGAGCTGCTTCTGCTGCTTGATTGATAATTTCGTCGGAGATTCCTTGACCGGCAAGCAAATTACTTGCTTCTTCCGCATAAAGAGGTGTAGGCGCGACTGCACCAAGTGCGATGTGAGCAGATACAAATGATTTGTGATTTTCATCTAAAACTACCGAGGCACCAACACCGACAACAGCGATGTCCATCTCATTTCGTGGGATAAACCGTAAATAAAAGTTGCTGGAGTTTTTCTCTGGTATAGGGATTTTAATTGAAGTTAAGAATTCACCTTTTCCCATTGCAGTTTGACCGGGAGCAGTACAGAAATCCTTAGCTGCAATCTCTCGGGTTCCACTTGGTCCTACAATTGCACAGGTTGCATTCAGTACAATCAGTGCGGGTATTGAATCGGCGGCTGGTGAAGCATTACATAAATTTCCACCAACGCTTGCTCGGCCTTGAACTTGGATTCCACCGATGATCGAGACAGCATCGATTAAACCGGGGTATGCAGATTTGATATCAGTATTGTTATAGATTCTATAACAAGGTGTGGATGCGCCAAGCACCAACCCATCAGTTGCATTGTATGAAATTTCGTTGACTTCGGGGATTTGCTTGACATCAATCATCAGTTCTAAACTCCGACGTTTTTCGCGGACTTGAACGATAAGGTCAGTGCCACCGCTTAATACCCGAGCTTGATCTCCTTTCTCTGAAAGCAGATCGATTGCTTCACTGATACTTTTTGCTGCAACATATTCAAAGGCTTGCAAAGTTCTTTTCCTTAATAGTTTTAAATAGAATTTTGTTTGTTAATTGTATCTTAGTGAGAATTCAATCATATGTCAAACCAAAAGATCACTATATGAGACAGGTACCAGAGTTTCTTCAACAATCTTAAGAGTATCCTTGACATGATTATGCTCTAACCAAGCTGATTTCTTTGTTTGGTTTCGAAGGACTGTTTCCAATTCAATGAAATCGCCTAATCCGGAAACGTGATCTAGGTGGACTCGCGTATTTCCAAACCACCACAGGTCACGGGTTTTTTCAACAGTGACCTTTTTACCCAGGGCGTTTGATAGAATCAGTTTAAACGAATCTAAGTCGTGAATTTGGCAGATATGGTAGTCGCTGTAACAAGATTCAGCCGTGTCACAACGATGGTAATAGATTAGGCTGGCAAAATCCAACCCTTCTTCACGAAGTTTTAGTCTGCCTTCAGGTACATTAAAATAGGTGTCAATTTGATACATTTTTTTCTCGTGTTTTGCCCCAAGTTTAACTAAATTTTGGATTGTGAGCTCCAGCGATATACATTTTGCTTTCACTTCTAAGTTTTTCATCTTTTAGGTATGATAACGTATAAGTTGCGAAAGAAAATCATCGCATGATTTTTGATATTCTTAAGTTAGATACCCACGTAATTCAGTCGATTTTGCGACACGCTCAACACCAACTATAAATGCGGCTGTACGCAGTGAGACACCTTTACTTTTATGAATTTCAGAGACGTTTTTATAGGCTTTAATCAACATTTCTTTCATCTCTTTGTCAACTCGGTTAATATCCCATCTGAATTGTTGAATGTTTTGTACCCATTCAAAGTATGAAACGATGACACCGCCAGCGTTAACTAAAATGTCCGGAAAGACTGGAATGCCTCTGTCCGCTAGAACCTGTTCTCCTGATATAGTTGTGGGAGAATTAGCCGCCTCAAATATTGCTGATGCCTGAATTCTATTAGCATTCTCCCCAGTAATTACTCCACCAATGGCGGCTGGTATCAGAAGATCACATTCGAGTTCAAGTATCTCTTGGTTAGATATCTGATCTGCATCACTGTAATCTGTCAGCGGTCGGCGTTCAGCTGCATATTGAAATAACTGTTGTATTAGTAGCCCATTTGGATTATGTATCGCACCATAATAATCACTAATAGCAATAATTTTGGCTCCCATTTGTTCAAGGTACAATGCTGTATGGGAACCAACGTTTCCAAAACCCTGAATTACAACTTTATCGAAGGATAAATTAAAATCGGTGATGGCTTCGGCAATTATTACTGATGTTCCATGTCCTGTAGCTTCGTTGCGGCCTATGGAACCACCTAATTCAATGGGTTTGCCGGTAACGATTTCCGGGGTATGACCGTGTCGTTTGCCATATTCATCCATCATCCAAGCCATGACTTGAGCGTCAGTTCCCATGTCTGGTGCGGGGATGTCTCGCTGTGACCCCAGAATCAGTGAGATTTTACTAGTGAAAACCCTGGTTAGTCTTTCTAGTTCATCTTTCTCAAGTTCCAAGGCGTTACACGTAACACCACCTTTAGCTCCACCAAATGGTATATCGGCTAGTGCCGTTTTCCAAGTCATCAAGGCTGCAAGGGCTCGAACGTCCTCTATATCGGCAGTGGGATGGAATCGAATGCCTCCTTTGTATGGACCGCGAGATCCATTGTGCTGAACACGGTAACCGGTGTACAAATCGAGGTGTCCATTATTTCGGCGTAGCGGAACTTCAACGGTAATCTCACGATACGGTTTGATCAGCGTCTGGCAGATTTCTTCAGATAAACCGAGTTGTTCAGCTGCCACATTAAAAAAATGGCTTACTGTCTCTGTTGGGGACTCTTTTTTTTGTTCGTTTGACATAAGGTAATTCCAGTCACAATCATCCTAACATAAAATGTGTATAACTATAGCTTAATTTTACAATTTTCGCTGATTCTTGTCAATTTTTAACCTTTTGGAAAATTGATTTCGTATGTTAGAAACTTGGGGTGTGATTTTTCAAACTTGAGGAAACAGAAACTGAATGAGTTTTATTTAGTATGGTAATTCCCAATTGCTGTTGAAGTAGCCAACTTCGACCACGCTAGCAAATCCTTCGGTTAAAACATCAATTCCAAATATAGCGTAATCAGGACACGAAACACCAGAAATGAAGTATCGGGCCTGTTGGCTCGCTCGAATCATCTTCTCAGTTGTCATTCCGATTACACCGACTAAGTTTTCATCCGTATCGAATCGTGGGTAGGTGAAAAACACGCCGTAATCCCCTTCATATTGAAGTTGGCCAAACTTGATGATGTTATGTTTAACTTGGATTGGTGATGTTGTCAGAAGTTGATCAAATGCGGAATTGATATCAGCGTGGCCGTACAATATTATGTTCTGATTAGGGAATCGCTCAAGGTTAAAATCTTTGTCTGAAACGATTTGTACGTTGCCGTTTCCACGGTACCACCATACTTGTTGATCGTAACGTATTTTGGCTATTAAAGCACGGTTTTCTTTGTCAGAACCATTGGTTCCATAGACCCAGACCATGTTTTTGTCGAATGCTTGTTTAAAGGGACCGTTCCGATGTGCACCTTTAAGTGACCAATCGGGATTCCCGGTTAGAATCCATTGTCTTTCTGTGGTGCGAACGAGGTTGGTTTGCAGATCTTTCTGAATGGTGATTTCAGTGTTGTCAATGGCCAGTGTCACTTCTTTTTGCGGCATAATATCTTTCAGATTCAATTGCAGCCGCGCAATGTTTTCGGTTTTGATTGTGATTTTTCCGCGTCGTGGATAGGCATCTGCCTGTATATTGCTAAGTTCTTCAGGGGTGATTTGCGAATGGATGGTAGCCCAGGCATAAGTTGACGATATTGATGGATTTGGTGTTTTGAATCGAATTGAAAGTGGGGATATAGGATTTGTATGACGGCGGAAGAATTCTATCATCGGTTGCCAATCAACTGATTCGTTTCCAAACCAGTGACCTGCGTTTGGTTGCTCGTGATAAATAAAGTTTTGATGGAATTTTTCAAGTTTTGCCACAATTTTGTGTGATTCTGTTGCTGGAACATTGTTGTCCTTCTCTCCATGCAAGATGTAGATGGGTAAACGAGTATAGTTTTCAATCATTCCGAAGACATCGTTTTCCAAGTCAGATGAAGCAAACGGTGTATTGCTTAGATCGGTTTCTCCATAGATAATATCTCGGTAGGAAGCGAAGGTAATCCAACCTGCTGCCGGTCCAAGGGCAGCGAATTTTGACGGGTATAGAGCACCGATATACCAAGTTCCGTGTCCTCCCATCGAGTGTCCTGTCAAATAAATACGTCTTGGATCAATCTGATGTTGGCTAATGGCTAGATCAAGTGTTTCAAGGGCATCTGCCCTCCCCCATTCTTGCCAGTCAAAACCATAAGGTCGGCGGTTGGTTGGTGCTATACAGAACGCATCGAGTTTGGCTTGATAACACGCTGCTTGACCGGTAGCTTCAACGGCTGCACCATGAAGGGAAAGGTAAAGGGCGTATGATTTTTTCGGATCGAAATTTCTAGGAGGTACAACAGCAAAGTATTGAGTAGAACCGTCGATTCCCGACTTTTTAGTGGCGCGATATTGCTGCCCTTTTTTTCGTATAGGTAAAGCAGGACTGACTGCTGTGACAGAATTATTATCCGATCCATCTTGATGGAGTAGGGTAATAACTAGGCTGTATTGTCCGGTATTGTTGAGTTCATTTTCTTTTGGTTGGCGTAGTTGTTTCATTTGGAAAGCCGGTTTTGCTAGAGCATAAGGTAATAAAGGATTAAGTTCAATTTCGGTTTTTTTAAACACCCCATCGTCACCGAATTCAAGTTTGACATTTTTAAGAACTTGATCAGTATGGTTCAAAACCACCACCGCACCGTAACTATCGATTAGCGTCTCCTGACGTAAATCTGGGAAAAGCATGTCGCGCGGGCTAATTGAACAGGTTTCTTCAGTGCGGATGAGTTTTAGCTTAAACGCGCCACGTACTACTCGCACAAGAAACCTATTTTTCCCCTTTTTAAGAGGGATTACTAGATGGAGGAGACCCGCTGAATAGAAGTCGCCGAAAAATCGATCTCCGTTGACAAAAATTGAGTGGAAGCTTTGTCCCTGAAGAAAAACTGTTTGGGATTGTTCTGATTCATATTCGCAATATGCCCATCCGTCACGAAAAAAATTGTGATTGACGTAACCATCTTCATTGGCAGTCGCTGTTTCTTTCCATTTGGGTGTGAAATTGGAGTTCTTCGCAACTTGAAGTAGTATAGGGTCTTTTACAAGCAATAGTCTTCCGCCGGTTTCCTGATGTGCGGCGACTTGCCATGTTTGCGGTTGCTTGATTTCTGGTCTTTGGGGTGTAACAATTAATGTCAAATAAGTAAGTAAGACCATCATGGTATTTCTTCCTCAAATGTTAATGTAGCTTTCGTTTGGAGTTGTGTTTCATGTCGCTGGATTTCTGCAATGGGTTATTGTATTGATTCGTTGCCGTTATTGGTTTTCAAAATAGCAATTATATTCAGTTTAGTGTCATGTTTCCTGATTCGATTCAGTGGTACTCTTTTCTTTGAAAAAACTGTGCACTCAAGCAAAGGGAAGCGAATGTAATTATTAAAAGTATTGAAATTGCAATCCAGCCAGTAGTTAGTTCCGCCTTTTCCAGTAGCATTTGAGCTCTATTCGAGAGGTTTCGTTTGGGTGAAATTGATAGTAGATAATGAATGACTGAAATTTTTTTAATGTTTCCTGGTATGGCGATGGTAATTTTCTCCCAGCCAAAGGCAATAAGTAATCCCCATAGTACGGGGTGTTTAGAACTGACACTCAGAACGAAAAAAATGCTGCCATAAGCCAGTAGTCCAAGGATGATAACAGCTAGATACTTCACACTCATGCTGAGATGGAACATGACATTCTCTGGCATTTTTGGGTGTGTGGCAATAATTAGCGTAAAGATGAGATGTGAGGGAGCGATAAACAGGACTGATCCAACTAGGTATGCTAGAAATTTGCTCAGCAGCAACTTTAATTTTTGAATCGGTCGCATGAGAAGAAAAGATAGGGTTTGATCTTCAATTTCGTCGGCAATGGTGGCGGAAGCGTAAAAGAGTGCCACTAACACCGTAATTACCATCAGAAAAAATGTGATTGTCATGTTCGGAATGAACTTTATAACCTGACGAGTATTGTGTTTTGTTAATCGGAATACTACCGCAATTAAAATCGGTGAAAGACTCATCACAAGGATGAAAATTGATTTGCGACTTCCCAGCATCCGTTGCAGTGTATGTTTGAAGATGACATAATACGGTCTCAAGTTTTGCATTGCTGATAGTATTCTATCAGAAATTGCTTGCTATGCGTAAGCTTGAATTATTTTTTGTGGTCGAAAATCTCCTTTACACTATTATCTTCAATTAGCTATCATTACCCTTGACTAGCCAATGAGAGGAAACGACTGGGATGAAATCTAGACGTATTATTATTTCTTTTATTATTATCTCGATGGTATGTGTGAGTTCTTTTCTGTTGTGTGCGGATACTGATTGGAAAGAGGATTTAGAAAAAGACTATAAAAAAGTATTGGAATCCAAAAAAGCGAAAAACCATCGTGGTTTGGTACTAAAATGGCACAGTCAAGGACATCTTGCAGATTTGATCGCCATCTATCAAGCGAATATAATGCTTCCGGGACCTGATGCAAACATACACTATGGTCTTGGCTATGCGTATGCGCTGCAGAACACAGATTTAGATTTGGCGATTGAACAGTTTCAGCGGGCGATTGTTGTTGATAAGGATTTGCTTCCGGTACACTTTGCTCTTGGTAGACTATATCAGAAACAGAAGAAATTTGATTTGGCTTTGCAGGAAATGAATGAATGTATTCGGATTAATTCCAAGTATCATGGCGCACACTTTAAGCGGGGCCAGATTTTTTTGGAGAAAAGACAGCTCAATCAAGCACTTCAAGCGTTCCAGACTGTTTTGGAAATCAAACCTACTGGGATTCGTGCGGCGCTTGGAATTAAGGCGAAAACGGAGTGGCATCATCGTGCTGAATATGGAATTGGAGTCATCCGTTTTCTGCGTGGGGAAAACGATCTAGCACGTGAATCTTTTGAGTCAGTTCTTGATCAGAAAAAAGATTTTGCACCAGCACGTTATAAATTGGGGCAAGTGCTGGCAATAGACCGACTTTATGATGATGCGTTGTTGGAATATGAGAAGGCATCCGAATATCAACCTTATACAGCGGTCCTTTGGTATGAACTGGCTGTGATTTTTGAGGATCGACAGAAAATCGATGGTGCGATTGATTTATATAAACGCGCAATCGCGCTTGACCCACAACACTCGTCATCGCACTTTCAACTTGGGGGCCTTTATTATGAAAATGGTGAGCAGGATTTGGCCATGGAACATTACAAGGCTGCTGTGGCGGCTGATTCATCGCTGGAAAATTATTTCTTGGATCAGGTGCCGCAATATTACTCGGCGCAGATTAGCGCAGACGAAGCACGGTCTTTGCTCGATCGGTCATTAGTTGTTAAACCTGATGATCCACTTGCCTATTTTTATTACGCACAAATCGAGGCTAATGAAGGGAATCCAATTCAGGCGATTCAGCACTATGAAAAGACAGTTTCGCTAGATCCTAATTATGCTGATGTATACTTTCCATTGGGTGATCTCTACTATGACCAAGGAGATCGGGAAAATGCTGCCCGTGTTTATCAAAAAGGAATCGAATTGGATCCAAATTTGAAACCTCATTTCTTGGATTTGGGGAAAGCTCATTTTGAAGCTAATAAATTTGAAGCAGCAATTGAGCCTTTTGATAAGTATTTGATGATTGACTCAGAAAATGTGGAGGCAACTTTTCTGCTTGGTCAGTGTTATCAGGAAACGGAAGATTTTGATAGTGCCCTCCGCTTCTATGCGCGGACGATAGAGCTCGACCCGAACCATAAAGATGCCTTGATCCGATCGGCTCGGATTTACAAGCTGAAAAACGATCCGGAAAATGCTCTGGTTATGTTGATTAGGTTAATCGCAATTGATCCGGAGAATGTGGAAGCTCATTATCTGTCTGGATTATGTCACTTAGACCTAGAAGACAATGATGCTGCCTTAGTTTCGTTTATAGAGACAACGCGGCTTGATCCTAATCATATTGATGGTCATTTTCAGGCAGGTCTTCTCTACGAGGAGAAGGGGGATTTTGATAATGCAGTAAGTCGATATGAGCGGACGATAGAGCTGGATCAATCCAAACCTGAACCGTTCTTGCGTCTCGGTCAGATTTACTTTGATCGTGGAGATGAAACCAACGTCATTCGTGTTTGGGAACCAGGTTTGGAATTGGAACCGAATCACCCACAGAAACAGTACCATCTAGCTAGTATCTTTGAAGAACGAGATCAACGAGAGAAAGCCATTAAGCACTTTGGTTTGGCCAATGAGTACGACCCAAGCCATTATGATTGGCATTTTCGTTACGCGCGTTTGCTCGATCGACATGCATTGACTGTTGAAGATTACCATGTATATGCAGGAATGGCGGTAGAGGAATATGGTAAGACCATCGGCTTAGAACCGACTTACGCGCCATCGTTTTTTTTTCGAGGATTAATCACGCGTCGATATCGTCAAATTGGCAAAACACTCCATAGATCTAGCAAGATCGCGGAAGATTTTAAGCAGGTGATTACTCTCCAGCCCAAGAATGCAGATGCACATTACTATCTTGCTATGACTGAACTTGACTTGGATAATCGTTACAAAGCCAAAGAGGTTTTTGAGAAAACTTTAAGTATTCAGCCAGAGTACAATGGGGTGAACGTTGAACTAGGCGCTATTATCGAATGGGAGCAGGACTTCCGTAAAGCCGTCAAATACTATGAAAAAGAGATTGCAATTGATGCTAAATGCGTTCGTGCCTACCAGCGTTTGGGAGATCTTTATCGCAGTTACGAAATGGATTTTGAAAAGGCTGTAGAAATGCTCAAAAAAGCCTTAGAATTGGATCCCAACCATGTGCCTTCCTTACTAAATTATGGCAATACGTTATTCAATATGGATCAGCTGGGCCGTGCAGCAGAACAGTTTGAAATGGCATTGCAAATTGATCCTGGAGATTTGACTGCAAACTACAATCTGGCTTTAATGTATGAATATAGTGAGAAAAAGGATTTGGCTATTGATCGATGGAAGCGGTTTTTGAAGCTAAACCCTCCTGCCGAATGGAAGGTAGATGCAAATAAGCATCTGCGGGGACTTGGTCAATAAGGGTTTTTTCTCTCTTCTCTCCTGAATTTGAAATACGTGAGTCGGTTTGGCTAAGAGGTTGTTGTATACTTTGTCTAAATTCGAATGGAATTTCTTGATCGATTGGATAGAGCGTTTGTAAGGTTTTGAACACCTAAGTTATGTTGGTCCGTCAATGCTGTGTTTAAGCTGAAACCCAAAATCAAAATTGAATGCATGTAAGTATTATTTAGTGTTTTTTAATCGATTTAGAGTATTCCGTATATTGCCTACTTTATGACCCCTCCCTCGTTTGTTTCTCCTTCCAGAAGGTGGTTTAATATCATTTTCTTTTTTTGTTGTGTCTCTTTGAATGGAATGTCCTAATTATTTTTTAATTTCCTTGGACATGATGATTGCAATAGATGGTGAGTTTATTCTGATCAAGAAATATGGCTCTTCATGTTAATTAGACGAATTATGGAAGAGTTTTGAAGAGTTAGTTGAACGTCAAAAAGCCATGTGGGCCTGTGACCGAAACCCAATGGACCCTCTTGGCAGCAGGTGGGAGAGTTAAGGTCAATCTCGTGTGCCTCCCGACATGATTGTTGATTCAAAAACCTCTAATACGATCGAGTTTTGTTTACATAAAAACACTTAGAATTGGTTGAGGTTGATATTGTTTAATAGAAGCTTGGTACTGTTCGCAACTTTGTGTGGAGTTTCTCGACTTGGATTGCAAAGTTAAGTGGTAACTCCTGAGAGAAAATATCCTTATCTGTGTTATCCAATTACATTTATGCATACATTTTGTTATCTCAGCAATAGGGTTGACACCTTAAAGATATATGATATAGCTGGGTTATGCTAAATTGAATTCTTTTATGATTAGTAATCCTCTCACTGAAAGGATACGGTTGTGCATTAAAGATCTTTTCCCTCTTAAGTCTCGGTTATCATTGGTGACTTGGGTTAACTATTATCTGTTTTGTCTTGAAACCCAAGTTTGCTTTTGATACGATGAGATCCAAAGTTTTGAGGTTCAAAGGGGGACTTTGATGAAAGTTTATACTGTTGGAGTGATTGGTTGTGGTCGAATTGCAAGTTTATTGGAGCAGGAAACGCATCGTGGCAATCCAAACACACATGGAGGATGTTATGACTATTATCATCGAACCCGTATCGTGGCGGCAGCTGATATGTCTGATCAGCGCCGTCAGGCTTTTGGGGTAAGATGGGATGTTTCTGGTCTTTACAAAGATTGGCAGGAGATGTTAGATGTTGAGGATTTAGATATTGTTAGTGTTTGTACCTATCCAATTCCCCATCGGGATATGGTTGTTGCTGCCGCTCAATCAGGTGTCAAAGCCATATTTTGTGAAAAGGCTATGGCAGTAAATTTAAGTCAGGCCGATGAAATGATTGACATCTGTCAAAAGAACAATGTCAAACTTAGCATCAACCATGGACGCAGATGGGATTGGCAGTATCGAAAAGTCAAAGAACTTATAGATCAGGAATATATTGGTGTATTACAGTCAATGACACTTCATTTTAGCGCTGGCTTAGCTAATAATGGGACCCATTATTTTGATATGCTCCGTTTTTTTGCGGGAGATGTCCAGTGGGCGTTTGGCTGCTTAGTTGGCAAAGGTTCCCTTGATCCTCAAGGGAGTGGTTATTTTCACTTCCAGAATGATGTGCAATGCATTGTTAATGGAGCCTATGGAGGAGGAGCGCAGAATCTGTTTGAATTGATAGGGTCTAAAGGACGGATCGCGGTTACTAACACACGACCACCTCAGTTCAAGGTTTATGTTGGTAACAAAGAGGAATTGTTTCCTAACGTGCCAGAGGGTTGGGAAATTAATACTTTTGGTTCGGGACGATGTGTTATTCCGCTATCAGTTGAGGAAATCGTCAACGGTTTGGATTTGAATCAGGATTCTATTTCAACTGGACATGATGGTCGGGCAGCATTGGAGATGGTTCTTTCTTTTCATGAATCAGAGCGACTGAGGAATGGTCGAGTGGATTTTCCTATGTCGAACCGTGACATCCGCGTTTTGGTTCGAAATGAAGATTTTATCAGCAGTGCTGTTCCTGAATAATTGGATTGTGTAAGGAGAAAATTAATGGGTATAAAAGGTGAAAAACTGACGGTTGCAATCGCTGGTTGTCATCGTATGTTAAACCGAAAACCCGGCAGTCACAATTTTGCAACTGCTTTTTGTCAAGTAGAAGAAACGGAAGTGGTGGCCGTTTTTGATTTAGGTGCAGATACGCGGGCAGAATTTGTTTCATGTTGGCATGATGTGTGGGGTGACATTCCAACTTATGGTGATTACCCAAAGATGTTGGAAGAGATCAAACCCGATATCATTTGTATTGCAACTCGACAAACGATGCATGCCAAACAATCTGTCTTAGCAGCGGGGTTGGGAGTGCGGGGCATTATGTGTGATAAACCACTAGTTACCAGCTTAACGGAAATGGATGACCTCATTTCGTCTTGTCAGAACATCCCCCTTCTTTTGGCTCTTGATCGGCGATGGTTTGAGCGATACATTGCATTGAGTAATCAGATATCAGCTGGAATTATTGGTGAGGTTAAAAGCGTCATAGCCTATGGTTTGCCAAACTTGATAAATCATGGTTGCCATTGGTACGATACGTTGCTTGCTTTAGCCGGCGATATTGAGCCAGCATGGGTGAGTGGATTTGTTGATGATTTTTCGGCTGAACCGGAAGGATCCCGTCGACGTATGGATCCTTCCGGTCGTGCCCAAATTGGTCTGTCAAACGGAACGGTTCTCTACATTACACCAGATGGTGCCCATTCGGGGGATGGGTTACCAATCAGTTTTGAAGTGGTTGGTGATACCGGACGTTTGTTTGTTTTGAATGATGCGCATCAAAGTTTTGTTTGGAAATCAGATAGTTCAGATCAGGTTCAACTGGTTGAATTACCTCAAGATACCACTGCATGGCCTGCAGGACCTGCTATGGTTAGAGATTTGGTTCAAGCTATTCAGACAGGTAGTCGAACTAAATGTGATAGCGATCAAGCCCGTCGTGCAACCGAGATTGGGTTTGCCATTCACGAATCGTCAAAGAGATTGGGGGCTAGGGTTGATTTGCCGGTGGATGATAGATTGCTATGTATTGAATCATTTCCTTGGGGAAACGAATAAGGGAGAACCTACGGTGGGATCTTGCCGAGGTGCGGTTATTGGATGTGGAAGAATCGGTAGCACAATTTCCTAATCTTAAAGAGACCAACAAGTTTTCAACAAGCCTGTTATTGAAAACTTGATCAAGAACTTGAATGATGAGTCTACATCTCTTCGTCTGAGAGGGTGTGGATTGGAAGTAATGGCGATCGATCTTGATTTAAGGGAATCATACCGTAGGGTACATAAATTATATTAATTGAATTTGGGGGCTAATATGAAGGTGAAATTGGCACAGTATGGTGTCCTACATGATCATGCGTCTGGCAAGGCTCGGGTTATGAAGGAAAGTCATGAGGTAGATTTTTGCGGTGTGTTTGAGCCGGATCCAGAAGCGAGGAAAGCATTGAGTAAAAGCGATCCGTATCGTGATGTTAACTGGTTTTCGCGTAAGGAAGATATGTTGGGTGACGAAACTATCGATGGTATTGCTATCCAAGGACGAGTAGCAGATAATCTTGCGTTTGCTGATGAGGTTTTGAGCTGTGACAAGCACGTTTGGCTGGATAAACCTGCTGGAGACAATTTGCAAGCGTTCCGTCAAGTTCTTGCCGTGGCAAATGAAAAAGGTTTACTTGTACAACTTGGTTATATGTTTCGATACAATGCGGGATTCCAATTTATTTTGGACTGGGTTAAGTCTGGCAGGCTCGGTCATATATTTTCTGTGCGTGCTCGTATTTCATCCGGTGTGGTGAACGAATCACATTGGGATCGCTGGAATTCTCATGCTGAACGTGATGGGGGTATTCTTTTCATCTTGGCTTGTCATTTGATTGATATCATTGTCGCTTTGTTGGGACGGCCTGATACCGTAACTTCACACCTCCGGCATGATGGAGATCACTTCCCGTGGTTTCAAGATAATAATGTTGTTGTCTTTGAGTATCCAAATGCCATGGCTGTTCTTGAGTCAACAGCTTTAGAAGTTGCTTCAGGGACGTCAAGACGTATAGAAGTTTATGGTACTCAAGGAAGCATTATTATGGAACCTCTTGAACCACCCCAGTTAAGGCTTTGCTTGGATACTGATCGAGACGGTTACAAGAAGGGATGGCAGCCTGTACATATAGAACCCCGCCCACGGTATGTCGATAGTTTACGTGCGTTTGTGGCTGATATTCGTGGGGAGAAGGAACCTGACCGTTCACTTGAACATGAGTTCACTGTCCAAGAAACTGTGTTGCGGGCTTCACGGATTGAATCACTTGACAGTTAAATATTGCTCTTGATTGCTTTGTTGGATTGTTGAAGATGCAGGCTTTTGTCTAGGTTGTGCCTGTCATTGTTTTTCCCGCTTGGTGGTAAATGGTTCTGAGTTGCCCGCAGGCGGCAGTAATATCGCTGCCTTTGCTGAATCGAATTGGTGCCACGTAATGATTCTGCGTTATGATCTGTTGGAAATTTTCAATTGCATTTGCCTCAGGCCTTTGGAAATTTGAATCCGCTATTTCATTGAATGGAATTATGTTTAATTTGCAGGGCAAATTAGCCATCAATTGACATAACCGCTCGGCATCTTTAATTCGATCATTGATTCCTCGAATCAATACATATTCTAAAGTTACCAATTCGCCTGTTTTTTGTGCCCAATGCTTAGTGGCAGACAGGATCTCATCGATTGGAAATCGGAAGTTAATTGGCATCAACTGGCTTCTATCTGCGTTGGTTGTTGCATTCAGTGAAAGTGCCAGCTTGCATTTCAAGCCCTCATCGGCAAATCTGCGGATTTGTGGTGCTAGTCCGACTGTGGAAACGGTAATTCTTCGTTCAGCCATTCCTATTGTTTCTTGGCTACACAGCAAACGAATTGCTTTCATAGTTGGCTTATAGTTGGCAAATGGTTCTCCCATACCCATGAAGACAACGTTTGTTATAGGTTTTTCCCTGCCCAGTTCCTTTTGAATACCCATAAATTGATCCAGAATCTCAGCAGTTGTTAAGTTTCTGAAGAATCCCATCTTTCCGGTGGCACAAAACTGACATCCCATGGCACAGCCAAACTGAGATGAAAGACAGGCCGTTACTCGTTGCCGATCAAACATCAGTACACTTTCGACTTGTTTGCCATCCGATAGCTTAAATAGGAATTTAATGGACTTGTCATCGGCTGAAACGGAACTAGTAGCAATTTCAGTTTGGCTGATTGAGGCTTGGGATGATAGCGTCTGACGAAACGATTTCGGTAGGTTTGTCATGGATTCAAAATCAGATATACCTTTCTGATAGATCCATGACATTAGCTGTTTAGCGCGGTACTTTGGTTCTCCCCAGGACCGAACCCACGATTCCAGTTCGACCCGATTAAGACCCTTTAAGTTGATACGGTTGGAATTCAATTGAATAGCAGCTCATTTCTAGGTGACTGTTGGTAACACGCATCTGTTGACAAAGGTACTAGTGCATTTTCGGCACCAGAAGTTTGTTGTTCTATTCCCCTGTGAGTTTCTGGGTTAGAATTTGATTTACCAGTTTGGGATTAGCTTTACCTTTGGTGGCTTTCATCACTTGACCAACCAGAAAACCCAAGGCTTTCTTTTTTCCGTTAATATAGTCTTGGGCGGATTCTTGGTTGGCTGAAATCACTTCATCAACAATCCCTTCAATTTCTGATGAGTCTGAAATCTGAGAAAGACCTTCTTCGTCCACAATTTGGCTTGGCATCTTTCCATTTGCAAAACTGCTGGCGATTACGGATTTAGCAATCTTTCCGCTAATTGTTCCATTTTCAATGAGTTGGATTAATTCACTTAAATGTTGTATCGAAAACTGACAATCAGCAATGTTGGTGTTTGAATCGTTAAGTAAGGCTGATAAATCACCCATTATCCAATTACTGCAGGCTTTGGCATCACCACATAATTTTACTGCCTGATCGAAATATTCTGCCATCTGTCTTGTGCTGGTTAAGACACTAGCATCATAAGTGGGGATTGTATATTCTTCAGTGAATCTTTTACGCAATTCTGCTGGTAGTTCCGGTATTTCTTCCCGCATTTGCTCGATTTCTTCTGCATTAACTTCAAACGGAACAAGATCAGGTTCTGGGAAGTATCTGTAGTCATGTGCTTCCTCTTTGCTTCGCATAGGGGATGTTTTTCCTGATTCGGTATCAAATTTTAAAGTTACCTGCTGGATTTTTCCACCTTCATCCAATATCTGCGCTTGCCGTTTTTGCTCGTATTTGAGTGCCGCCAGAACATGTTGAAACGAGTTTTTGTTCTTCAATTCGGTGCGGATTCCGAATTCTTTGCTGCCAGTGGGCCTAATCGAAATATTTGCATCACAGCGGAAACTTCCTTCCTCCATATTACAATCACTTATCTCAATGTACTCTAGAATTTCCTTGACGGCTCGCCAGAAAGCAATAGCTTCTTCAGGAGAACGAAGATCTGGTTCGGTTACAATCTCCAGCAAAGGGACACCCGCGCGGTTAAAATCAACATAACTTCGATTTGGATTTCCTGTTACATCACCATGCACGAGTTTACCTGCATCCTCTTCCAAATGTATACGGTTGATCCTCACTCGTTTGGTTTCTCCCTCAAGTTCAAAATCTACGTGGCCGTCATAACAGATTGGCAGGTCATATTGTGTGATTTGATAGCCTTTGGGCAGGTCCGGATAAAAATAATTCTTCCGATCAAATTTGCTATAGTTGGAAATCTGACAATTGGTTGCTAAACCCGCACGAACCGAAAAATCCAGTGCGCGCCTGTTTAGTACGGGCAATACCCCTGGCATACCTGTAGATATGACGCCAGTTTTGGTGTTGGGATCTCCCCCGAAACTAGCGTCAGAGTTACAGAAAAGCTTGCTTGCAGTTGATAATTCTGCGTGAATTTCTAAACCAATTACTGTTTCGTATCTGTTTCCCATATTTTGGACACTCTAAAAATTAATCTTTAGTTGATTTGGTTGGATGTTCAACTCCTAGCTTATTTTGCCGATAATTCTTGATTTGTTGATAGTCGAAAGAATGAGATATGTATCTGGTTTCGACCTGATTGTTATATTAGGGGGCATAGTAGATTAGGGCGTTTTGGTCAACCATTCCTTGGTATTCAGTCTTTCATAGTTGTGCCATAGTTCAAAATAGAGGCTCGCACCAATCAGCGATCCTGTTTCCCCTACCTTGCCGATAATTTGACCAGTTTTAACCGAACTACCGATGGTCACCAAAGTTTCAGACAAATGCGTATATACCGTAGCGTAGTTGTTACCATGAGCAATGAGTACGGTGTTTCCATATCCAACAACCGAGGGGATTGTACGGGCGACTATACCGTCAGCAATACAATGAACTTCGGTGCCCGATTTTGCTTGAATGGTGATACCATGGTCATGTGGGTTTTGGTTCCTGACAATTTTACCAATAACCGGCCATCGTATATTGCCTAATAGATCTTTTTTAACACCAGTTAGTTCTTCAGCTTTTTCAGTGATTGTTTCAGTCGAAACAACGCCCAGAAGTTCCTCGAGTCCACTGACTGCCGCTTTCAACTCTGTTAGCGTTTGATCGTACACAACACGTTGACTCTGATATGTTTTGAGAAGCTCTTCTCGTTCCTTTTTTTGGTTAATGATGTTTAGTTGTTTGTTCTCTGCTGCTTTTGAAACGGTTTCAATTTGTCTGATCTGTGATTCCCATGTTATATGGGTTTCGATAATCTTCGTCTGCTGGTTCTCGAGTGTTTGTAACAGCTGTTGGTCAGTCGCAGCAGTTGCACTGGCGTATTTGTATCGTTTCAGTAAATCTCCAAAGTTCTCTGAGCTAATTAATAGCTTTAACATTTGGTTTGTCTGTTGCCCATACCCCATTTTATAGATAGCTCTGATTCTTTTGGCCAAACGTTTTTTATATTGTTGGTATTGTATTTTTAACGCTTGCAAGTCTAGTTGGAGTTTCTCTGCTTTGAGAGTGTAATCTTGAATTTTCTGTTTGTATTCTGTTATTTCTTTTCGGGTGATAGATAGCTTAATATCAATTTGTTGAAGCTGTTTGAGTAGGCTGTTCTCCTTTTTGATAAGTTTATTGCGTTCTTGTTGCGTTTCTCGTTTCTGGTGGCGTTTTTGCTCTAGTTCCGCGTTTCGTTCAATTTCGAGTACTTCCTCTTCTGAGGCTTGTAGATCAATTTGATCGGATAAATCATTGCTCGTTGATGGGTATAGTTGCCCCCTTGCAGGGAATGTCAGGGCTGTGGTTATTAAGACAGCAGTGATTGCTCTTTTAAGCCTAAGCATACTTTGGAACTCAAGTTGTAAGGTACTCATTCATAATTGTCAGGTTTTCGTCAACTTGTTGGCGGCTTGTCATACCAATCGTCATGGCATGCACACAATCAAGTCCCATCACAAATTCGATTGCTTGACGAGTTCCGTCCTCTTCTCGTGTCAGTTTTCCCATACCCAACACTTTCATGCCGTAGATCCCTTTACCGGTATGCGCCATGTGTTCCATTACCTTAATGACATCGGGTGGTGAGGCATCCATGGAAACCCCGGCGTAATTGATTCGGGCTAACACGATCTCTACCCATTCGCAAAATGACGCCGTTTGGAAGGCTCCAAAGTCGTGGCATGATACACCGTGGGCGCGAATGAGTCCTTTTTCTTTGCAGCGTGTGAGTGCTTCCATCGCCTCGGGGTAACGATCTACCCAATCCCGGTTTGTAAGACAATGTAGAAGTACTATGTCGACGTAGTCTGTACCGATTTCCTTTAAAAAACGTTTAACGTCGTCTACAACGGTTTCAGCGGTACGTGATGTTGTTTTAGATGTGATGGTTACGGACTGACGGTCAAGGCTTTTTAAGGCTTCTTTCATGTGAGGGTGGCTGCCGTATTGATCGGCAGAATCCCAGAACCTGATGCCACAATCATGCGCATAAATGAACAGGTCTGCTAGCCCTTTTAGCCCCAGTGCTGTCTGATCAGATTTATAGTTCCAACCATTGGAACCGGTTCCGATGGCTAATCGTGATGTTTGGACACCGCTTTTCCCTAAATCTACTGTCTGCATCAAATTCACCTCATCAATGATACTTAAATTATGTCAAAAACCTTGGTAATTATAACATAGATCGAAAGACCGTGATTGGTTTTATGTCTGGAAATGTAATCGTTGGATTTGAGTGTGATGTTCATGTTTTAAATTAGGAGTAATTGGAATAAAGGAAGACTTTTTTGTCCGTGTGAGCTTTTGTCAAACCGTCAAAACCCAAGGGAGACCATCAGGGATAATTTGAGACCTCTTTTTCATGGGATCAAAACTTGCATGAGGCGTTATTAACGATTTCCACCTTCTGGTCCAACAGAGCCGTCTCCAACAGCTTCACTTTGAAACACTTGACTGTTTACTGGGGTTGTTACGGCATACTGAAACCCTTTTCCGACACCCGCAGCACCATAATTCCCGCGTTTATCCAGGGCAATAAAGTAAATCTCCAAATTAAGACCCAGTGGGTCAGTAGAAGCGATCCGGTTGATGGCGGCTATACATGCGTTTTGCGGATCTAAACCGGATCGCATAAATTCAACAACCATGAAGGAGGAGCAGTAGCGCATACAATTCTCGCCTTTTCCTGTGCAACCTGCTGCCCCCACCTGGTTGTCGATATAGAGACCTCCTCCGATGATTGGTGAATCACCAACACGGCCAGGTAATTTGTAGCCCCAACCACTGGTTGAACAACCACCTGCAATGTCACCATTTTTATCTAAGGCCAGCAATGTGATCGTATCATGGGCATCGCTGTGAGCTTCTTTTCTGCTTTTCTTTTGCCAGTTCTTCCACTCCTCTTGACGGGTTTGGGTTAACAGGTTTGTACGCTGAAATCCTTGGTCTAGTGCGAATTTCTGAGCTCCTTCGCCAGCTAACATGACATGCGGCGTTTCCTCCATCACTTTGCGTGCAACAGAAATAGGGTGTGCAATACCTTCGATCGCGGCAACGCTGCCAACTCGATGGTCTGGACCATCCATAATGCAGGCATCGAGTTGTACAATTCCATCGGCATTGGGAATACCGCCGATACCGACAGAAGCATTTGACACGTCAGCTTCCGTGACACGAATACCATCCTCCACTGCATCTAATAGGGATTTCCCTTGTTGATAGGTTTCCAGAGCTTTGTTATTGGTTGCTTTACCAAAAGCCCAAGTTGAGACAAACAATGGATAGCTGTCTGTCTGAATGCTATGATTCTTGGTTTTTGCTGTTGCCATTTTACCTCCGAGGAGTGTTGTGGTGGTTGTTGCTCCAATCGTCAGATTAGTGAGAAATTTTCTTCTATTGATCCGAATCATCACCAATACCCTCCTTTGATATGAGAGATAAAACGTGTTGGATATTTAATGGTAGTTAGTTCGGTTGTCTGCATGTACATTGAGCTATGTTCACTGATTAGGTGTGATCTTTTGTATGGTAGGGGGAGGGATCTCTCTATCAGGCTATGTTCTTTGTTTTGTGCACGGCCGCTACCAATTGACTGACCAGTTCGGCTGAAACCTGCGGATATCCATTATTTGTATTCTTATGGTCAATAATGATGTCTGAAGATTGAATACATGTTTCTTTATAGTGTTGTTGTGTACAGCTTGAGCCTGCGTGGATTTCTTGGATCTGGGCTCGATTGATGATTAACTGGACGTTTTCGTGGCTGACGCCACCACCCGCCATGATAGAAATCCGGTTTTGTGCTGTTTCTTGTAGTTGTCTAAGCAGTGACAATCCTTCAATAGCTGACGGGGCTTTGCCTGAAGATAGGATTCTGGAGACACCAATATCCACCAGTAACTCTAGGGAGGTAAAAGGGTCTTTGGTATAATCGAAAGCGCGATGAAAAGTTACTGGAATTGGATCGGCAGCCTGAACCAAGATATCTGTTCGCGGAGCGTCTACTGTACCATCAGGGTTTAAAAGCCCAGTTACAATTCCGTCAGCTCCAGCCGATTTGGTGGCTTCGATATCTTCCTTCATGACACTGAATTCGGTATCGGAATAACAGAAATCTCCACCTCTGGGACGAATGATGACTTGTAATTCAATCTCTAGTTGTTTTCTAACCTGGTTTATCATCCCAATGCTTGGTGTGGTTCCTCCAACTGTTAAGTTGTCGCAGAGTTCAATTCGGTTCGCACCCCCTTGCTGAGCAGCTATCGCCGATTCAATATCTTCTAGGCAAATTTCGACCGCGACCATTTCTAACCTTTGTTGTTTTTTATAGTGGATTGTTTGAAACTGAAATTTTTCATTTTCGAATTACGATGACATCTGTTATTCAAGCGGCATTTCTTGGGTTGTTTAAGATGATTCGGTTGTTTTTGCTCTTTCAAGTTGGTATTGCATGTGAAGCGAGCCTGTTTGGAACCGACTTGCTATGATGACATAACATGCCCTTGACCACGAGGGTCAGTCCCTCCTGATTGTATTGCTGGATCATCAGCAACCATCACGCCGTGTCCCGGACCACCAATTCCAGAACTGTGTTGAGTTTGGTGTCCTAGTCTTTGGAATTCCGATAGGGTTGATTTGTCTATATCTTCTATCTGGATAGGCTCTGCCCCTTCGCTGTGCAGCCTGGGTGCGTCCAGTGCTTCTTGCATGGTCATTTTTAGGTCTATCAGGTTGACGGTCAGATTGAGTTGATTGTTGGCGATAGTTCGTCCGCCAGGTATTCCATAAGTAGCAAATGGCAGACCATCTTTGAGAGCGATTATCGGAGACATGTTATGCAGTGGAGATTTTCTAGGAGCAATCGAATTAGCCAATCTTGGTCGAGGATCAAAACGTCCGATACCATGACCGAGCAGCAGTCCGGTACCGGGCACAGTAACCATAGAACCAAACCCCCCACCATGTGTTTGTGTTAGGGCCACCAGGTTCCCGTTTATGTCTGCTGTTGAAATATGGCTGGTACAGCTGATTGGTTCGTAAGCAACTATTTTTCCCGGTTGAGGGGATTTTAGCCCCTTTTCAAAGTTAGACTTGAGGTCAGATATGAATTGATCACCAAGTTCTGTTGAGGGATCTATACCTGTAAACAGTGGGTCTCCGAACCGTTTGAGTCGTACTGGCCAACAGGTTTTCATCGCTTCTGCTAGGAGATGAAATCGTTGGGCAACTGGCATTTGTGATAGATCGTAATTTTCAATTAACCGTAACATCTGTAATGTGGTCAGGCCGCCTGCTCCTAGGGGGGGCGTAGAAAGCTGATAATCACGGTACTGGATCTGGTAAGGTTCCATAATTTTGGCTCGATACTGATGAAAATCTTCCAGTGTTAAACATCCCCCGGTTTCCTGGATATAATTGACGATTTTCTGGGCGATTTCTCCTTGGTAGAATGCAGGTGCACCATCGGCGGCAATCGTTTCTAAAGTTCGGGCAAGTTCAGGGTTGGTTAATTTTTGGTTTGGTTTAGGTGGAACGTTGTTCTTGAGGTATACACGTGCAGTTTCAGGAAAGTCGCGTTTCCAGCGATCAGCATTGTTTGTAATGCCGTTTAGGTTCGACCGGTTGGGGACAAATCCGTATCGGGCTGATTGAATCGCAGGTTGTAGAATTTTGTCTAGTGGTAACCGTCCGAATTCTTGGAGAGCTAAACATAGTCCGGCCACTACACCTGGCACACCAACGGAAAGTGGTCCATGAACGTTGGTGCGTCCTGGTACGTAATAACCAGCAGGACTATCCGCTTTTTTGATCGGAAACATCTGATCTGAAGATGCCATTGGAGCAACTGTGTTATAGTCAACGGTGGTTATCTCCTGGCGTTCAGCTAAGTAGATAACCATACAGCCGCCGTAACCTGCAATTCCATTTTGGCTGGGTTCAACGACACCCTCAACGAAAGCGGCCGCAATAGCCGCGTCAATGGCGTTGCCGCCGTCCTTGAGTATATTCATTCCTACCTGAACGGTTCGGGGATGTGGACCGGCTACAGTTCCATACTGTTTTCTGGTTGGTATGATCATGTTTCTTCCCCTTAAGTGTTGTTATGCGGTATTAATCCGATTGATCGATGCCGTCAGTTTTGGGTTTACCAACTGGACACCCAGCGTTCTCTATTTGGAATTGGAGGTTGTATGGCAATCCCTCCCTGCAAGTGTGATTCGTAAAGACCAAATCCGATTTCAGTTCCTAGCATGGTAGCTCTCAGGTTGCTGATTCCTGGTTTGTCTGTTTTGATGGATTCTACCAGTTCACGGATTTTTTGTGTGGTACCGCTCCATGTTTCAATCGGTGCAACGTCAATTGGATCGTAGGCACTTTGGCTCTTTTGTCGTACCTCGATTGATTCTCCATCGTTTTGAATGCGGATGATACCTTCTTGGCAAACCAGCTCGTATTCGCCACTTATACCTGTGGCTGCTGCATGTAGAGAAGTATCGTTGTCAAACCTGACTAATGCCGAAAGTATTGGTGTGTCTTGGACGAAACGCAGGTTATTGCTGTCTCCGTCGGTTGTATGAAGTTCACCTAGGGTTCCGCTAATAGAGACTGGTTCAGGATCACCTAGAAGATAAAGTAGTGTGTCTAGAAAATGGCCGCCGATACTGTTGCCTGAGAAACCAAGTACCGATCTGATTGCACCTAATTGTCCGCTCTCAGCAATCTGACGAGCCTGTCTGTAAACTGCCCAATTCCGACGCATAGGCCCAAATTCTAAAAATACATTATTGTTTTGGAAAGCTTCTTTGATGGCATCAGCTTCAGCTAGGGAGCAGCACAAAGGTTTTTCGGCGTACATGCCCTTGACACCGTTTTCTGCGCCATAGATCATAGCTTCTGCATGTTGTTCTGGACGTGTTGTAATACTGAGGATATCCGGTTTCTCCTTATCGATCAACTGGCGGAAATCATTATAACCCTGCGGGACGTTCCACCGTTCCATAAATGCATTTAGTTTGTCTTTTGCGATATCGCATGCGGCCACCATCTCGGTTTCTTCCACCTCTATATAGCCACCTGCATGACAGTAGGGAAGGATCAAACCTCCGCGTTGAAGGCCTTGTACTTCATCTTCAATGGTACTGGCCATACGTCCACAACCGATGATACCAACTCGAAATTTCATGTTGATTTCCTTAAGTTATGATGAAGGGAAATATTTCCTGACGAGATTATCTGTGGTGATATTCTTTATTCCCAATCTTACTTGATTTTAGGGGCTTGGATTTCAGCACCGGCTTGATGATGTATTATCTTACTAATGTTACCCTTGTTGTTTTTGACAAATGTTACTTGGGCATTGACGACCTTCCAGAAGAACTTTGTCTCGGATTCTGGAAAGATTTCGAATTTTGGCTGGCCTGTCATTTGTGCCAGCAACTGGCCTCCTTCCTTGGTTATGGTTAGAATAGCACCATGACCATAATCGTATTCTCCCACGTAATCGCTATAAGTGGCTGTGTTTATTTGCTCAACACTTTTCTGTTCTAATCTGAGAGCTGTGAGGGTTTGTTCACCTTGATGGTGGATAATATGGGCAATTTCACCTTTTTTGTTACGGACGAAAGTGATTTGGGCGTCGACAACTTTCCAGAAGAACTCCGTTTCGGACTTGGGGAAGATCTCGAACTTTGGTTGCCCAGTCAGTTGAGCAAACAGTTGGTCTCCTTCCCGAGTAATGGTCATTATTCCTCCTACGTAGTCGTATTGGCCGATATAGTCATCACTGATATCTACAGTTTTGTCTGTAGCAAAAGACTCCATGGATTTCATCTGTCGCCACAGGTAAATCTCGGCAATCGTATCTGCCAGCACTGCTGGGACTAGGTTCGGAACTGGTGGGTAAGCATTTGCCAGGATGGCAATTGTCAGGTTTTGCTGGGGATAACGTGTTAGATAAGACATCCATCCTGGAAAACCACCACTATGCCCAATCTCTTTCAGTCCACGCTTTTCCGTCAGCATCCAGCCGTAACCATATTGACCTCCGAAGGCGTTACCTTGACTTCCATCATTAATTTTCACTGGTGTGAAGGCTGATTTGAGTGTGTTTTGGTTTAGTAGTTTGTTATTGAAAATTGCTTCATTCCAGCGATAAAGATCCTGAACGGTGGAGTGAAGGTTTCCTGCTCCTCCTGCACGGGACATGTCCCAGTTAACTGCTTTTTCAGGTTTGTCTGCAACATAGGAATAACCGGTGGCTTCATTTTGGGGAGGGTGTTTCGAGTTATGGACTTCAGTGTTCTTCATGCCAGTTGGATCGAAGAAATGGTGTTTGAGATAATTTTTCAAAGATTGGCCGGAAACTTTTTCGACGATATGTCCAAGTAGGAAATAACCTGAGCTGCTATAGGACCATTTTTCCCCTGGGTTAAAGTCAAGCTTATCCGTTTTGAAAAGCTGGATCATCTCTTCTGCTTCGATGTGGGTTTCCACTGCTGAAGCGAACTCTGGATAATTGGTGTAATTGTGGATTCCTGAAGTGTGGGTCAGCAGATGATGGATGGTGACCTCATCGCCGCGAGGATAATCTGGTAGAAGCTTGGAGAGGTAGTCTGTAACTTTGAGCAAGTTTTCTTCTTGTAGTTTCAGGATAGCGGATGCCGTGAACTGTTTGGTAATAGAACCGATGCGGAACTTGGTTTGTGGCGTGATTGGAATCTGATTTTTGAGGTTAGCGTATCCAAACCCTTTCTGGTAGAGGATCTCACTGTTTTGAGCGATGAGAACCGCTGTTCCCGGAGAATCTCCTTTGATGATGCCTTGGAAAAGGGCGTCCACAACTGTTTCTGGGGCGGGCATTGGGATTTTAGTGTTGATCCCTTTTTCGCGCAGAAACGTAGCTGTATCGTCTCTGCCACGGATTTTGGCGTAATGTAAGGCTGTCAGGCCGTAGGTAGTGGCATTGATATCCGTTCCGTATGATAACAGCA